>JACCEA010835252.1_pt1 | contig 12999 bp, 13 predicted proteins | sample 7449851 | NCBI WGS metagenome assembly JACCEA01 (sample SAMN15323453, study PRJNA562643) | freshwater metagenome | isolation source: river surface water | place: USA:Blue River Watershed | collected 2017-08-18 | reverse complement strand
TATTTGAAAAACCTTCATTTGTTTTCGGAGATTCGCCCAGCGTTGAATGTAGTGGTTGTTCCCGAAACAAGAACATACATCTTCCCTACGATACAGAGTACGGTAGGGGTGAAGTGGTGTTGGTAAATATATCAATAAAAGTTTTCAAGCTTTGCTTGCTTTATTATGGACTCATGTTTTCATATTCCAATTAAAAGTTCCGCCTTCTAGATAAAATGACTTGATATGATAATGTTCTCGAATCCATAATGCGGCCTCTGCCGATCTACCTCCACCTTTGCCGCATACGGTAACGATGATAGTGTATGACGCCAAGGAGATTTTATTTTTTTGAATTTCATCTAGCTGCATATTTAGAGCAAATGGAATATGTCCACTTTCAAATTCAGAGGCTGACCTCACATCAATGACAAGCATGGGTTGATGATTCTTTATTAGTTCCTCGAGTTCAATTTGGGTTACGAATGTTTTCATATTCAAGTTGTTGTTTTTTTGCTAAATAGGCTAACAAATTCCTTCTAAGCACGGCAGCTAAATTCTCAAAAGTTCGAAGAGAAGTATTTTACAAATGATAAGAAATATTTTGATATTGGGTGTTATTCAGTGTTTGCTTGGGTATGTCTATTATTCAACAAATAGAAAGTTGTATCTATGGTTTGTATACATAGTACCCGATTCTGTATACACCCTTCTTTAGTTTAGTTGAGATTTTTGTTTCGCAAAATTAAATAGAATGAAACAAACAATTTTAATTACAGGTGCCAGCAGCGGCATAGGGAAAGAAACGGCGAAATATTTCCAATCAAAGGGTTGGAATGTAATTGCTACAATGAGAAATCCCTCAATGGATGGGGAATTAAAAAAATTAAACAATGTATTCGTAACCCAATTGGATGTTTTGGATTTAGAATCTATTGAAAAAGCAATTCAACAAGGCATTCAAAAATTTGGTAAAATCAATGTGCTTCTCAATAATGCTGGCTATGGGGCTTATGGACCTTTGGAATCATTTCCTAGAGAGAGAGTTTTAAAGCAGTTCAATACGAATGTTATAGGTCTATTGGACGTTACGAGGGCAATGCTTCCACATTTTCGCAAGAATAAAGAGGGAATTATTATCAACGTTTCATCGATGGGAGGTAAAATAACTTTTCCTTTAGGATCTTTATATCACGGAACTAAATTCGCAGTAGAGGGTATTTCAGAGTCATTGCAATACGAAGTAGAGCAGTTTGGAGGTAAGATTAAAATTATTGAACCCGGAGCAATTGCTACAGACTTTGCTGGAAGATCATTTGATTTTAATCACGATTCAAACCTTAAGGAGTATCAAAATATTGTAGATAAAATTAACCAATCATTTTCAAAAATGATAACAAATGCCTCAACGGTTGATGTGGTCACAAAGGTGATTTACGAAGCTGCAACTGATGGGAAAAGTAAATTGAGATACATAGCAGGTAAAGATGCCAAGCTTTTTGTTTTCATAAACAAATGGTTGGGACATCATTTTTTTGTTCGGATAAATAAGAATTTTTTTAAACTCTGAAAAATGAATCCATTGATCAAATATTTCAACGGAGAAAAGGCAGAGAGTTATTTATTTCTGGCATTCGGATTAATTGGTTTATTGCTCGCTATTTATTCGATGGTTTATAACAATGATTCAGATTATTGGAAGGGTTTTGTTGTTCCAATTGTTCTAGTATCTTTTCTTGAGGTTCTAATAGGTATTACAATAATTAGGCGAAGTCCGGATGATATTGTTCGAGTGGAGAACTACCTAAGAAATACTCCTGAAAAAATTGCTTCAATCGAAATTCCAAGGATGCACACGGTAATGCAAAACTTTGTTATTTACCGGTACGTTGAAATTGCAATTATATTGTTAGGTATATTGGTTTATTTTGTTTTTGCAAAGTTTGAGTTTTGGAGTGGTTTGGGATTAGCATTATTCATCCAAGCAAGTATATTATTTATTCTGGATTACTTTGCGGAGCGACGAGGTTTCGTGTATATTAAATATCTGAATGGGATTGTAAATGAATGACATTTTACATTTAAAGACAATTTCGGATTTGTATCGATTTCTGAATTTGGGGTTTGCTGAGCATCCTTTAATTGCAATAGTGGACTTTAGTCATGTGATGGAACATACTTCTGATGAAATTAAGATTAAGACAGATTTCTATTCAATTATGTTTAAAAATCATTGTCGGAATCACATTCGATATGGTCGGAAAACGCTGGACTTTCAAGACGGAAGTCTTGTTTGCATCTCTCCCAATCATATTATCACATTGGATAATGATATCGAAGTGAAAGATGATATGATGGGTTGGGGTTTATTTTTTCATCCGGATTTGATACGGGGATCTTCATTGGGTATAAAAATGAAAGACTATTCTTTTTTTTCATATCAAATTTCAGAAGCTTTGCATCTATCAGATAAGGAAAAACAACTTTTATATGATTGTATTCAGAAGATTCAAGCAGAATTATCACAGAATATAGATGGATATAGCCAACTCTTGATGGTTTCAAACATTGAGCTGCTTTTGAATTACTGCACACGCTATTACGGAAGACAGTTTATAACGCGTAAAAGTGCAAATCTAGATTTAGTTAATAAGGTGGAGAGTGAACTCAGAAATTACATTGAAAACGAAGACAAAAGAATTGCAGGAATGCCCTCGGTTAAAGATTTAGCAGAGAAAGTTAATTTATCTCCAAGCTATCTCAGTGATTTGTTAAGAAGAGAAACAGGTTTAAATGCACAAGATCACATTCATTATTTTTTAATTGAGCAAGCAAAAAGTTTCTTAGTACAAACAAATCAATCTGTCAGTGAAATTGCATACTCATTGGGATTTGAATATCCGCAATATTTTAGTAGACTGTTTAAGCAGAAAACTGGAAAAACTCCTTTGGAATTTAGGTCTAGCAATTGAGTTATTGGAAAAGCAGTATTATTATATCTTTTGAATACCGCCGTTATCTTGTCCTTGATGAGTAACATTTTTTTCTTATTGAATAGAGTGTTACTCGCTATCGCTCGTGATCGCCTTTTTGAGGGTGGCTTCAGAAAACAATTCATGAACTCCGCGTTGCTTCGTTTTTATTTTCTCAAATTGATCATCCAAGCCTTCGCCTTGATTCCCAATTTGATGAAAATAAAAAATCCCGACATCGTCGGGATTTCATGATTGTTTTCTGGCGGAGAGTGAGGATTATGAACCTAACCTCTCAAAGCCGTGTATGTCAAATTCTTATACTACCGATGTCGTAAAAGGGTCACGCAAATGGACGACTTTTATGTAGAGGAACGCTTGTACTTTAAGTCGGTTTGATTTGCGTTGAGGCGAAGATAACAAATCTATCACTGATTATAAAAATTTCCTTTATTACTCAATAGGTCATCGAAAGTCCTATACCAAGTCCCATATCACTATCGTAGTGAGTCGTTATACCCCAATTTTTCCCAATCACATATCTCAATCCAGCCATATATTCCAAATCGGAATTATACATGAATTTGAATCGAAGTCTTTTCGAAATTGGAATATCTTCTCTCATAAATTGAAGTCTTAACTGGCCCTGAGCGTCAACTCTTAAATCTGCCACTATCAGCATCGGTAATGTATATTGTACACCAAAACATAAAATCTGTCGAACGTCTTTGGTATTGGACTGTCCAAACAAGTTATCATTAGCCGAATCAGTGTGAGCACTTCTATACCGCCAATCATAGCCTATGTAGGGAAAGAGAAATTGCATTTCACCAAAGTAGCGACCAAAATGTGTTTCAGATTCATAACCATGTGTTGCGTTATATCCGAGTCTCCACTCAGTCTGAATTTTCCATCGAGTATTTTGCAACATCATCTCTCCATCATTGCCATTACTAGCGAAATCATTGTCGAACATAAAGTGAAATGAGCGATCATCTTTGTATAATCTTCTCAATGCTCTTTTGGGATTCAGAAACTGTGCTTGCGTATCTGAGTCTTCATAAGAAAAAATTCTACCCATGCCACTCATCATATGATAAAGAATGTGACAATGAAAATACCAATCGCCCTCAGCGTTCGCATAAAACTCCAAAGTATCAGTTTCCATTGGCATGATATCGACAACATTTTTTAGGGGGGAGTATTCTCCTTGACCATTCAATAATCTAAAATCATGACCATGTAAGTGCATAGGATGACGCATCATTGAACCATTGTAAAGGACAATCCTCACGGTTTCTCCTCGATTAATCAGGATTTTGTCTGATTCTGAAACAACTTTATTGTCTAAACTCCAAACATAACGGTTCATATTACCTGTTAATTCAAACCTTAATTCTTTAATTGGCAATGTGGTTAATGGTAAAGTCGTCTTTTCCGTTGACTTGAGCATTGTATAGTTTAAGGTTATAATATTTCCCAATAAATTAGGTTTGTACCTAATTTCATTTTCAGAATTAGACTTGCTGTCATTGCCGCCAGTGATTTCTGGATACATTACAACATTCATGTCCATTTGATTTAAACTCATCCGCATACCCATATCATCAAGGTCTCCATTCATCTTCATCATGTCATTCATCATGCTCATTCCTTCGAAGTACTTCAACCTTGGTAATGGTGTTGAAAGTTGCTTTATTCCAGTTCCTATATAGATTGATGCTGAATTCGTACGGTCTTCAGTGGTAACCAGAAATTCAAATGCAGTTTGATCTGTAGGAATTGATACTATTACATCATAAGTCTCAGATACAGCTATTATTAACCTATCTACCTCCACAGGCTCGATATCATTACCATCATTCGCGACTACAGTTATCTTTCCACCAGCATAAGTGAGCCAAAAATATGAAGACGCTCCCCCATTCGAAAGTCTTAACCTTACTCTATCTCCTGATTTTATTTTCTTTCCATCGATGATTCCTAAATCAAGAGTCGATTTACCATTTACTAATATTTTCTCATAATAAACATCACTAACATCCATTGCTAACATTCGTTTCCATTCATTTATGACCTTTGTTTTAAAATGCCCCTCCTTTAAAGCTTCGCTATAACTTTGAACACTGTTTTTCTTCAGTGCAGGATAGTCATTGGCATTATGCAGCATGCGGTGAATATTATTGGGATTTAAATTAGTCCACTCGCTCAATATAATTGGTACTGTTGGTATATCATCAATACCAGGTCTAAAGGAGGTATCATCATGTTTTTTATTTATGACAAAGTTTCCATACATTCCAATTTGTTCCTGCAATCCACTATGACTATGATACCAATGTGTTCCATTCTGAATGACAGGAAACTTATAAATCCATGTGGAATCAGGCATTATAGGCTCCTGAGTTAGAAAAGGCACACCATCTTGAATATTTGGAAGGAACAAGCCGTGCCAATGAATTGAAGTGGGCTCATCAAGTAAATTATGAACATATATTTCTGCTGTATCACCTTCTGTAAATGTCAGAGTAGGCATTGGAATTTGCCCATTAACTGAAATGGCTCTTCGTTCCTTTTCTCCGTAATTGACTATTGTATCCCTCACATAAAGATCATATCGCACTCTCTCTTGTGCCATTAAACTTGAACAAATCAAAAGAAGTGAGACGGAAAAAAGGTATTTTCTTAGAGCAAACTCAATATGTATCATATTCGAAGTATCAATTAGTAAACATTGAAAAAATTATACTCAAACCGGACAACAAAGCCATTAGGGGCAGTGCGTTGCATACTGGAGAATAGCTCTTGTCGATAGGCTATATCTAATCGCATCTTACTTAAAAAAATGAATTGAACAGAAGGAGCTATGTCAAGATAATTTTTGTTCTCTTCAATAATGGATTGTCCCAAGAACTCGCACATCACGTTTAAGTTCGTTTGCTTATAATCCTTGTATTTTTTTGGTAGGACGAGTCTACCAAAAGAAAGTGTATAATAAGCAGCTTGATTGGATTGATTGGCTGGGAATTCATAATTTGGTCTATTATCCGTTGCTTGGATATAACTAAATCCTCCGCCTATTGCGAGTTTATGAAGCAATTGAGTCGCGTTGATACCTAATTCAAATCCAGAGTTATGCCCTATAAGATTCAATTCATCTTGATGAATATCGGCATTGTTGAAACTATACCTCGAAAATAGGGCCATTCGAAAGTGTCTCTGTACTTCGTCACGATTCAAAAATTTGTACTTTACGTAGAAAGACCCTCCTTCCGACACTAAGGAACTATTCCTGTTACTAAGAAAAGTAGAAGCGTGTACCATCCATTTGTCGCTTATTCCGTACATCAATTCTGGCATTAAATGGTAATTAAATCCATCTTCAACTTTCTCTTTCATCAGACTGTTCATTGCACGAATGCCCAAGTTACCCTTGGGCATATTGCTAGCAGGTTCAGTAAAAACGAATAATTCTTGAGCAGAGGTAAATTGGGAGATTAGGAATACAATAAGTGTTACCAGATACAGTCTCATAGAACTAGAATTGCGAGATATTTATGATATTCTTTTCAGTTTCATCATGGTTGTTCTTCCCATTTTTTTTGTATTCCTTCTCACTGAGGTATCCTTTATTAGTTATATAAAAGGAAATCTCGGTAGATGCAATCTCTAAATTTGATTTACTAATTATGTAGTAGTCTACTCCGTCTAGATTAAAGGATCTATCCTCAATAATCTTAACCCCTGACATATCAACTACAAACGAAAGTTTTGCAACTGAGAATCCGGCCTTTTCTACTGCTCGCTTTATTTCTTCAAAACGTACAGGCGCATTAATTTTAAATGTCAAATCATATGAGGCCGTTTCTATATTCGGGACGATGCTATCAATAAAACTTAAAGTTTCAAGACTCTTTAATATTGAGAGATTACACATACTACAGGTTAATCCACTAGCTTGTAAGGTTCCTGTTTTTATCTGTGCGCTAGAAAATAAGTACAAAAAACCTATTGCAATTGTGAGAAATGTTTTTTTCATACGTTTAATTTTTAAAAATGGTAAATAATCATTAGACCACTCATTATAATCATCAAAGAATCTTCAACGATAGTAATCGTGCTCATCGGTAAATTAAAAACGGCCCCTAGGCAAGCACATCGAATCTGTTTTTTGCTCAAAAGACTCTGGAGAACGCCGATCAAACTGACCGACATAACAAGAAAAGTAGTTATATTGACAAGTTCAGGACGGAAGTTTACAAGATATGCAAGCCCCAAGCCTAACTCAATAAATGCATACATATAACCCCAAACTGGAAGCACCTTTGCTATGACATCGTACATTTTATAGCTCTCAGCAAATCCTTTTAAATTCAATAACTTAAAAAAGGAAAAAACCAAAAAGAAACCGGCCATAAAATGTTGCATCCATATCATTAAATCAAAATTGTTTTGAGGTAATTGAATCAAAACAGTTATAACTGAAATGTACACAAAAATTAATAAGACTGGTTTGTAAGTTTCAAACCAACTCCTAGTTTTTTCAAGAGTTTCATTATGATTTTTCGCGGATATTTTGTATTTCTCAGGGAGGGTGACTTGCAGTTTTTCGATAGGCACGTGGGTTACCATACTAACATGAATAGTTTGATTGCTAACTGAAGTTTCGACCTTCGTAACTTGCTCTAGACCGAGGAGAGCCGCCTTAACTTTTGACTCACAACTTGAACAAGTCATTCCTTCAATATGATATGTGTGTTCCATAATACTGATTTTAGATTATTGTCCAAAGTTGCATGTTCTCCTTCACATATGCGTTGTGAAATTCTGGCTTTGAATTGTAAGATTTAGATCAAGTCAAGTTGAGTCCTTTTTTGATCTCTTAAGTTTTTGTAATGTGAGGGAGAAAAGCCAGTAATCTTTTTGAATTGATTACTGAGATACGATACACTGCTATAATTTAGTTTGTGTGCAATTTCACTTAACGACAATTGATCATAAATCAAAAGCTCTTTGACCCTTTCAATCTTTTGATTGATGAAATACTTCTCAATAGTGACATCTTCTACCTCTGAAAATAATTTGCTTAATAAGGAATATTCTTGATTCAACTTATTGGACAAATATTCTGATAGCTTGATATTAAGTTTTGCATCTAATTCGTGCACCAATTCGATAATTACACTTTTCATTTTCTCTATCATTAGTGATCTTTTATCATCAATCAATTCAAAACCGAATTTCTTAAGACGATCTTCTATATTGTATAGCTCAGCCTTTGATAGATACATCGGAAAATCAACTTCTCCTAACTCAACAGCAAGAGGGTGAAGACCGAGTTTCTCCAACTCAGTCTTCACTACATACTTGCAGCGACTACAAACCATATTTTTAATGAATATCTTCAAGTCGCAGATATTAAACTAGACACTTCTAAAGAGATCATCTATTTTTTTATAGTCTCAACAGTGCTACCGCAGCTCATCATCTTTGAACCGTAGTAAGGGTTTTTGATAGAACTTTCTTTACTCAACCAATTTGCTCCTTTCCCATCATTAGCCATTGGGCAATGCTGATAATAAACGGGAAATTCTAGTTTCGAAGCTTTCATGAGCTCGTACATGTTTTTAGAGAATGAAGAAAAATGATCTCGTTGGTGCTCAATATCATTAGTCTCTGAAATATGAGTGGCATCAAAAATCAAATTCTTTTGAAGATTCATCCAAACAAAGTGCTCATTATCCGTCAATGTTTTCATATCTACAGCCTCGAGAGCATTCAATAATTTCAGTGCAATCTGAGAAGTAGCTTTTCCATCTGTTTGAACAAGAGCATCTTTCAAACTAAAATATTGTTCAAAGACGGGTTCTAAGTTACTCTTATTGATTTGAGCTTCATTCACTGTATCACTTACCGCGATTTGTTGATTTTCCACTACTACCGGGTCAATTTGAGTTTGTTTGAATACTCGATCGTACTGACAACACCCGTGTAGATTGTTATAAACATCATCTGGAGCAAGAAACCTCTCACTATCATGACCAGCTAGTGCGATTTTCTTTAGTATATTATCAGTTTGGGTTTTTATGCTATCGAAAGTGATAGTAGCCATTTTGGATTCTTTATCCCAATCCACTTCGCTCACTTTCTTTTCAAATCCTGCGTTTTCTATTCGTTCCTCGCACATTCCACAATTCCCACTTATTGGAACAACAGTGGTTTTGGCATTTTCAAGCTGTGATTTGCAGCCAAAGCTCAAGGATATTATAGCGAGAGCTGCTAATATTGAAATTCTTTTGTTCATTTTATTATTTTTAATTTGATCTATTCTCTCAATGGCTCGTTACTACTTATAGTTTTCAATTTAGCTACTGCTAGATTTGGCCATTAATTAAAGACTGCTCCTTCGATTCTTAATTATTTCTTAATTAATTTGACAAAATATCGCTTTTCGTTTGTTATCAATTTCAAATAATAGACTCCAGCGGGAAGTGTAGAGATGTCAATTTTATCATTACTCAAAGTGCCTTGAAGACACACCTCACCTAAAGAGTTGAATATATGAAAATCAACATTTATTATTTCTGATGGAACATCTATGGTGATAGATGTTTGTGCTGGATTTGGATAAATGTTTATGATTGACTTCTCAGCTTCAGGTTCATTTACATTCGTTGATAAAGGAGTAACTATAAATTGTCCCATCATTCCGTCATCTTCATGCATTAGAATATGACAGTGGTAGACATACGGCATAACAGTATCAGCAAAAGTTTCAAATTTCGTGATGAACTTCACAGTTTCCATTGATTGAACTAATACAACGTCTTTTTTGCCCCGTTCGAAAACAGGTGGAAGGTTGCCATCTCTTTCGATCACAAAGAATGGAACATCATGTATATGAAAAGGATGAGCTACCATTGTTTGATTTGTAATTTGCCATACTTCTATGTTATCTAATGGGATCTCTTGGTTTATAACTTCCATGTCAAATGAGTCTCCATTAAATGTAAAGGGGCCATCCATTGACATCATATTCGGTGCGTTCATGGAGATATTTCTTGTCATATTTGCAGCGCTCTCTGTAAATGGTGTCAGGCTATTCAAGGTCGTTGAAATAGAAAGGATAGCATCGGAAGTTGCGGGAATGACATGTAAATGAAGTATGTCAAAATCTATCCCATTAATAGGACTATCCATAGGGGGCCCCTGCCCACCCATATCCATTGTTGGTCCACCTTGGATTCCTGATGGTAGCTCTGACCCGAAAGACATTAACGAGAAGGATTCACCTTCCATTGATGTAGCATCCACAATTATTTCGTATCGCTCGCCTGGAGAAATCCTGATTCGTGTTGCATTTACTGGGGCATTAAGTAATCCACCATCTGAGGCAATAATTTGAAAACTCATATCATTCGTGAATCCAAAATTGAAAGTTCGTTCTCCTGAACCATTCAGTAAGCGCAGTCGAACCATTTGAGCAGGAATGTTAAGATTTGCTTCATGTCCATAGTTAGCTCTGCTACCGTTTACGAAAATGGTACTATCCTGCATTCCAAGGGGCATTGGTTGATTCATTTCATCGTACTGAATAGACTGTACTACAATTGGGAAATCGTCAATACCGTATGTCCTTGGCAAGGATAGTGCGCTTTCATTCTCGTCTTTTACGATTATGAATCCCGATGCTCCACGCAAAACTTGAGCACCAGTTTTACCATGAAAATGAGGATGATACCAGTAGGTTCCAGCTTCATTTAGAACAGTAAATAGAGGAGACCATGTTTCGCCTTCCATAACCATAGTATGTGGTCCTCCATCATTTTCAGGACTTACATGCAGGCCATGCCAGTGAACATTAGTAGTATCTCCAATATTATTCTCAACATTGATTTGAACGTCTTCGCCTTTATTCAACAATATTGTTGGGCCCAAATATGAATATTGATTAAAAGCTAATGTTTGAGTCTTCGCCCCCGGGAACATTTGCACAGAGTCAATATGAAAGTTCAAATCGATTGAATTTCCGCTAATTGTCTCAGGTATATTAATCCAGTTTTGGATTTGGGCCGAAGCGAATAGGCTTAACAAAACTGCAATGGTAGTTGTGAGGGTTTTCATGACTTAATAATTTTGGAGTGAATGATTTTTTTGTCACTTATTATTCGAAGAAAGTAGACACCAGAGGGGAGATGTTTTGTAGGAATTATGACCTTATCCGAAATTGGACAATTACTAATCCAAACAGTTTTGCCTGCTTCATCTAACATAGAGATTTTTGGGTTTGATTCACTAATTGATGCTTCAAGAGCAACGGTCAGTGCATCAGTACATGGATTAGGAAAGAGTGAAACTTCATCCTTCAAAGTCAAATCCTCAACGCCTACGACCACACCAGAAAAATTTAAGTTATCTACATACAAATAACTATCGGCAACGGGGTTTGATCCGCTCGAGGACATTTGAATTGTGCAACTATCGGGAAGTTCCGTCGTTTCGAATGAAACAGGTATATTAAAATTAGCCCAGTTCATTACCATGCCATTTAGATTCACCATTCCTTCTCCTATGGTGTCTCTCATATTCATGTCAGCATCCCATTTCGTAAATACAACTGAAATAAATCCAATATCAGAACTAGTTGCTCCCATATATTGCCACTTTCCTGTCAAGGCAGTGGGTTGAACGTTATAAGGAAAGCCTGCGATAATTTGATCCCCAGAAAGATTAGCATCACCGGAAACCGCAAGCCCTGAAACAACTCCAAGTCCAGGAACAGACTTTGAAGTAAGTTTAATATACGAGGCGCCAGGCGAACCTGGAGTACCTTTAGTGCACGTATAGATGGACAAATTACTGGTAATATCATTAAACGTAGACCATCCCTCTGGTACATTATATCCGTTAGGGTTGCTCCAAGATTCGAATCCAGAATTAGGAATGCTTTGAGCAAAAAGAAAAACAGGGGTGCACAAAATTGCAGCCCAAAGAGATATGAACTTTTTCATTTTGAGAAATTTGAAATGTTAAAAAGAAGACTGACTAAGGCGCAATACCGCCAAGAAGATCAAAATCTCAAATCCGAATGGAACGAATCACAAGAAAGATTGGAATGTTACCTTGAGTAGGAGGAATCTTTTCAAAGTAATCTAGATTTTCGTTGAAGAAATCATAATTTGATGTCGTCTCGAAAGTAAACGAGGGTTTATCAGGTATGAATTGAAAATCACTGGTTGGAATAACAAAAGATTCAGGAGTAACTTGTTTTTCGGAAAGACTACAATCGAAATGAATATCCTTACAACATCCTTTTTTCATCGAGCCTTTGCCGCAACCACAAGTACCTCCGTCGTCTTTTCCAAAAGAAAAATGATCATACTTTCCCCCGCAGAAATGCAAAGTAACATTCAATCCCAAGGAAGGAATTGTATACAAGAGAATCAATATGATTAACCCAACTTTTCGCATTGACGTAAAGATACAGAAAATTCCAAAAACGAAATTAGTAAAGTGAACTTGTAACTTCTAAAATAGTGTTAAAATAAGATTCCTATGAGCTGGAATGTCATTTCATCCGCCTTTAAACCAATTTTCGAAATTCACTTCTCAAAATTTGTTAGGCGCATACTTAAAAGTATCACCAACAGCGTAACCCCAACATCTGCGGCTATTGCCAATACCAAATTTCCAAAGCCCATGAAAGCCAAAACAATGAATAACGCTTTCACCGAAACAGCGAGAATAGTATTCCTTTTGATGACTTTTATAGTCTTGCGTCCAAGCCTTATCATCTTGGGTAGTAAAAGAAGGTTGTCATTCATTAGTGCTATATCTGCTGCTTCTATTGCGATATCACTTCCCATCGCGCCCATTGCAATCCCAACAGAACTTTGAGCCAAAGCTGGAGTGTCATTCACGCCATCGCCGACCATTGCAACCTTCCCATGTTTGTTAAGAAGTTGAATTATTTTAGTTGTCTTATCCTCAGGTAGCAATCCTCCATATGCCTCCTCTATGCCAACTTGTTTTGAAGTCCATTGCACGG
>JACCEA012503303.1_pt1 | contig 13001 bp, 25 predicted proteins | sample 7449851 | NCBI WGS metagenome assembly JACCEA01 (sample SAMN15323453, study PRJNA562643) | freshwater metagenome | isolation source: river surface water | place: USA:Blue River Watershed | collected 2017-08-18 | reverse complement strand
GGAAGGAGGAGCTTGGGTATCAGTTCGATACCGACCGCATGGACCCAGGCACCATCGACGCGCTGCGTGACATGCGCTCGCGCATTGCTGGCATCGGGACTGACTATTTCGAAGCCAAGCCGCAGAGGGCTGTTGGCCTTGATGAGTTCTATGGCGCCATCGTGCCAGATGCCCTGACGGAGCGGGCCCTGGATATCCTCAAAAAGCACGGCATCAAGAACATCCAGCCTTATGACGGGACGCCAGAAGGGCGCGCAGCAGCGCTGAAGGCTTTTGAGCAGATCATGTTCTCATCTGGCCCAGCCAGCGCCGCCTTTGCTGCCGATGGTGAGGAAAACAAGTGATTGGTTCCGGGGCTAGGACTCGAACCTAGATAGGCAGACCCAAAATCTGCTGTCCTCCCATTAGACGACCCCGGAAAACTTGGAATCACGATACTCTAAAGGTGTCTCCCTCGACAATGGAGCCACCCATGATGACCACCACGAAGGCCTCGACGCACATCCACACGCACGCCCTGATGGCCCTCCTGATCTGCTCCCATCGCCTCATGTTTCCGACTACATAGGGGTGGGCTCACGCGTCAGATACCCACCCCAGACGAGACGCACATATGAGAGCAGAGAGAGCCGGGACAAGAGCCCGGCTCTATTCGTTGAGCAGGATATTGCACAGACTTTTAAGGTTAGACGCCATGGCGAGAGCCCCAACGACGTACAACGCAAGGCCGATGACAAACGCCCATAGCGACATGATGATGGTGGGCTCTGGCGCGGCAAACCCAGGACTTGCAATGACGCTCGACATGATGATGCCGAAGACGCCGAATGCGACAAGGGTAAAACCAGCCCACAGCCGCGTAAAAATATGCATGAGTTCAAGTTGCCTCACCGTTTGGTTCACTTTTTCCTCCCGTATTCCATCATGAAGCTGTGCGCCCAATCCTGGGTGTAATCGCAATCCTGACAGACCCAGCCGTCTGTCGTGGCCATCAGCAGCCCCATCTGGTTATGGGTCTCGTGGTGCAATCCATCCCCACGGTTGGCACACGTGAACGGATGGAACAGCCCGTCTTTCTGATATTCATTGAGACTTGCCACTTCCGCCTCTGTCCACGGCGCTTTATGTTTTGACATGCTGCTTCCCTTCCACCTTGGATTTGGCGCGCGCCTTCATCTCCCGCTCCTTGCGGCAGTCTGGGCATTTGCAGACACTAAAAACAGCATCCATCTTCTGCACCAGATCAATGCATTCTCTGGTTGGGAGCAGATTGGCCTCCTGGATTTCAGTCGTCGCAGCCTCGAATACGCTATTCCCGCAGTGGTCAAACAGCTCCGACGCAAAGACGCGCTCGCGCGCTGACGATTTGCACAGCTCTGTCGTCAAGAACCGCGTGCCCTTCTTGTAGACCTTGTTTTCATGCAACGCGCGCATCAGCCACACCAGGAGACACACCGTTGTTGCGAGAAGCAGCAGGTGCGTTGCGTTCGTCACTGTGCGTTCGTCCAGCCAGATTGTGATTTCATTCATGGTCATGGATACCCTCCCAGTTTCTTTGTCAGATCACGCGCGCCGCGCATCATCAATGTCCACAGTCACGATGGTCCAGCCATTGGCTTTCCATAGGTCAATCTTCTTGGTCATTTCGGCCTCGCTGCCCCACCACGTCTCACAGCCATAACAAGTCTTCCCGTTGTCGAGCCTGAGCTTTGGGTTTGGGAGGCCAACATTGAATCCACCAACCTCTGGCGGGGGCACTTCCTCTCCTGCGTATTCGCCAAAGCCAAGCCACTTGATTGTCTTGGTCTCATGGGTTGCCCCAATCATTGCGCCGATACGGTCGCCTGTATTCCATCCTCTGGCCATCTCACTCTCTCCGTTTGATTGCTAAGCCGCCACTATAGGCTCGTACACGCACACAGTCAAGCAAAGGTTTACCGCTGCGCATAAATAAAATGTACGCGTTGAGTAAAGTTGTGCTTGACTGCATATGGGAGGGTGTCTATAGTCACGCTCATCAACACAGCGCGAGGCGCACACCATGACCAAGACAGTCACCAAGCACGAGCAGGCCGAGGTTGGCCACACACGCGCAGAGTTCGAAGAGCGGTTTGCCCTCTTCATGGATGCCCTGACGGCATACATCAACGAGTGCGACAAGGAATTCCTGGAGAAGTTCAACAAGATTTACCGCGTTGTCGGTTACGAGCGCGGCATCAAGTTCATCCGCATCGTCGTCATGCACCCAGAGGGCGGCCAGCGTTCGGTCTACTGCTTCCTGGACTACCAGGGCAACATTTACAAATCGGCCTCCTGGCGTTCGCCTGCCAAGCATATCCGGGGTTCAATCTTTGAAGACCACTTCTCGATTGGGCGCGCACTCGGCTCGTACGGCGCAGCTTATCTGAGGTGAGCCATGGCGGGGCGCAAACGCATCGCACACGGCAAGCGCGACGTTCCCGTTCATCTTTATGAGGGTGTCGCGCCTGACCTGTCCATTCTTCACATGCACACAGGGCGCGTTGATGCCCTGGACGCTTACATGCTCATCAGTTGTTTCAAGGGCGGCCCATGGTGGCCCGACATGGTGAGTAACACAGAGTTAGACGTCAGCGATGCTGGCGGGTTTAAGTTCAGGTGTATCAAATGCAGGAGGGTAAAGTGACACTGCACGACGCTATCGATATCACAATTATCACGCTGTCCTTGTGCCTCCCATTCGCTCTGGCGATGCTGGCGGCCTGTGGGTTTGGGTTGGTCACTGAGCTGTGGGCAGCAGCCTCGACACTGGCGCTCGCAGTCGGGATTATTGCAGGCTGCGTCTATGACGAGCTGCGCAGGGCCCACATGCGGAGACACTTCCATGAATGAGGCGCTGACACACCTCCAGCTTATCGAGCGCATCAGGGACCTGGAAGTCAGGTTCAGGCACGCCTTTTCAACGGCAGAGTTCAACAGGACGACGTGCGCATACTGCGGCCTCAACAAAGAGGATTCAATCCACAGGAGACATGGACATGAGTGACGACAAGACCAAAGACATGACGGTTGTGGAGGCGATGATGACGACCTATCGCGTCCTGAAAGATATCACGATGGACCCAAGACGTGGTGGCGTCGCAAGTGCCCATACGGTTGGCGGTGTCTTTGCCATCACAACAAAGCAGCTCCTGGAGGAGCTGATCAGGGCTGGCGAGATGATAGACGAGTACGACGTGGGCTTTGCGACTGAGCTGGACAGGATCAATAGCGGCAAGAGTACAGCCGCACCTATTTCGCCAGCTGTCACCAGATTGCTGGAGGATGCTGAGGGATTCAAACGGTCCACCTCCGCTTCAGAGAGTGGTGCCAGCCACATCGTCAAGGGCCGCCCTTTGGCGCCCGATGGCACTGGGGTTCTGCCGAAGTCGCGCGTAGTCCGCGTCTCATTCGATATCGCAATCCCCAAGGAGAATATCACAGAGGGCGACGTCTTTGAGTGGGCCGCCGCACACATTGCAGGCTCGAATTGCGGGCCCTCCAACGGCATGCGTGATGAGCGCTGCATTCCCGTCTCCCCACCCGTCGTTGTCGATAGCGGGCTCTACGCCAAAACCAGCATCACAAGCTTTGGTGGCATGGCGCGCATCGAGGTTGAGATTGGCGAGGAGCCCGACAATGGCCCGTCGCTGTGGGAGAAAATGCGTGAGGCAATGAATGAAGAGGGCATCAGCCCCGATGAGCATTCGTTCCGCATCGCCAATGAGAGCGACGTCAAGAAGCGCATGAACTAAAACGGAAATTCAACTTTTGTGAGCGTAACTGAGAGGAAGGCTAAGGCTATGGATTACGATATTGACTATGATGAGCAGAACGATGACGATGGCGATTATGATGCTGAAGATGCGCGCGACGTTGTGCGTATCTGCGCGGGCGTCATCATTCACTAAGTCACGGCGGCGGGGTGCGGCGGGCGCAAATGCCCGCTGTTTTGCTTTTGGAGGAAGGATAATGAGGCTCAAGTACAGCTCTAACAATTCCGGCGGCGAGTGGTGGGTCAGCGATGAAGGGTGGAGGGCTCTGGAGGCGAACGGATGGACAGTTGAATGGTTTACCACGTCAAAGTTCAGTGACGTGCTTGAGCCAGACAAGGATGGGAGGTGGCTTGGCGCGCTTGCCAAAAACGCCTTCAAAGATGGGTTCTCATCCTGGAAAGAAGCTCTCGACGAGTGGGAGCGTCTGACTGGGTGTGATGCACTTTCTGCTGGGTGCCCGTGTTGCGGGCCGCCGCATTCGTTCTCATTCATAGATGACAACGGCAAGGTCCTCGAAAGCGGCCCGCACGTTGAATATTATGCAGAATGGTAATGGATGCTCCACATAGGCTTGCAGAATCAGTTGGCGGGGGGTAATCCTCCCGCCCATCCCACGGCGCTCAAGGCGCACCAGGGCTCACTGGAAACCAGGAGCCCGCTGGCACATGACCACTGCCACAGACGACATGATGACCGCTGTCATCAAGGAAATCGACGCCCGTGTTGCGTCGTACATGACAACCCTTCTGAATTCTGATGCCTCGCGCCATGACAAGCTGTGCGGGAACATCATCGGACTCAATGAAGCCGCCAATATTATGCGTGAGCGCGCCAAGCTGCACCGCATGCGCGATTTCGATCCTGACGATGACCCAGCCCCTTCAGGGACAATCCGCGCCGTCGCAGCTGGGAGGTTCGCATGAGCCTGATCATCCCAGCCAACAAAGCCGAGGGCGGCAAAATCCCAGACCTGAACATCCTGGACGACTTCTGGATGGGGGAGCATGTCCCACTTGAGGCGCTGCCTGAGCCTGAGCGCTTTAACGTATTGATTAAGCAGGTGAACATCAAGAAAGTCACCGCCAAGGGCATCTTGATCCCTGAGACCGTGCAGTCTGACCAACAATGGTCCCACGGCATGGGCCTCGTGGTGAAAGTCGGTCCCTCGGTCTTCAGGGGCACCAAGTTCCTCGATGTCGGGCTGACGCCTGAGATGGGCCCGGCTCCTGGCGACATCTATTGGTTCCAGGCACGCGCGCCCATGCGCCTCTTCGTGGACGATGAGCTTTATATGCTGCTCGCTGATGATGGCTTGCTCGCCAAGTTTGACCGCAAGCAATTGAGCCGTGTGCGGTTCACATGACCCAGACACGCCCCCAGGCCCGTCCAAAGCCGCAATTCCGCAAAGAGATGGTTGAGAATTTCTCGGACTGGTCTCGCTGGATTGCGCCCGTGCGGCGCGGTCATCGCATCGCATGCTGTGATTGCGGCTCGGTTCATGAGCTGCAATTTCGAGTCGTTTTGCAGGATGGCACTGAGACAGACATGGGCACATGGCGCTATGACCCGCGCCCCGTGCGTGATGCACGTGTGATCTATCGGGCCCGCAAATCTGTGCGGGCAACGCGCGATCTGCGCAACAAAAAGAGGTTCACGCACAAATGAGCCAAGACGCAAAAAACCCAGTAAACACGCTCATTCGCAGCATTGTTGATGCGCACATCGTGTGGGACACGGGCACCGTCAAATGGTTTGATCCCGTGCGCCGCTTTGGCTTCATCGTGCCTGATGAGCCGGGCCCGGATGTATTTCTGCCCTGGACAGTGCTCCAGGAGTGTGCCATACGCGAACGAGATGCAAGGCCTGGAATCGCGGTGCGGTTTCGCTGGGTTCCTCCCGATCACACAGGCCATCGCCCACAAGTGACGCATCTGATTTTGGTAAAGCAGCCTCCGCGTAAGTAGACGCGGGCTAAGCCAAACGAGCGGCAGCGACGCTCTCCTCCTCCTCCGTTTTCCGATTCATTCTGTTGCAAAACCACGTGCGCGCAATCCCGCGCGCACGGCGCATGGATGAATCGCACCATGAACATCAATCGCGACGGGGGCCTCGGCTCCCAGGACCAGGGTGGGGACGACGATCTTCTCCCCCTCCCCTCAGATGACGACATCGAAGTCTCGTTTATCGACGAGCCCCAGCAGGCCTCTCCCCAGCAAGAAGCACGGCGCGGCCAGAACGAAGACGACGAGCCCGCTGAGTACACTGGCGACCCAGACCTCGCAGACATTGAAAACCCAAAAATTCGCGACCGCATCATGCGCGAACGCCGCCTCAAAATGGATGAGGTGCGCCGTTCCCAAGCTGAAGCTGAGCGTTACGAAGACGCCCTGAAGGCGTCTGAGAAACAGAAACTCTCCATCCAGCACGACGCTTTTAAGCTGTCCCTCGACGGCGTTGATGTGCGCATCCGCACCTCCATGGAGGCGCTGAAGTACGCACGTCAGGAAGGCGATGAATCTGCCGCTATCGATATCGATGCGCAGATTGCTGAGCTGCGCTCCCTGCGTGAGAGCATCAAGGGGCAGATTGAACGTCTGCCATCCGAGAGCGACATTGACCGCGCTTTTGATGAGCAGGCAGCGCGCCGCCGCGCTCAATCGCGGGCTGCGTCTCCATCAAAAGACAATGTCCGTCCGCTCAACGACAAGGCGGGCCGCTGGCAGTCGCAGAATTCGTGGATGCTTGATCCCTCGCGCGCCGCTGAAACAGCAGCCCTGATGGCCATCAACAACCAGCTCGTCAATGAAGGCCTCGACGCCAACAACGATGATTTTTTTGTCGAGCTGTCGCGCCGCATGGCCAAGACGTTCCCCTCTCTGCCCATCAAGGACCTGTCTGGGCGTCAGTTGACTGCGGCACCCGTCCGTCAGCAGCAGCCGGGCCAGCAGCAGCGGCGTCCAGGATCAGCGCCCGTGGCCGGTGCTCGCTCGACAGCGCCCGCGCAGACGCGTGGTCCAGGAGCAAAGCGCGTGGAGCTTGATCGCTCTGACCGGGCCATGATGCGTTCGCTTGGCATCGATCCGACCAACGACAAGGCGGTTAAATATTACGCCAAGCAGAAGTTTGAACGCATCCGCAATGAACAGTCAGGGAGGGCTTAACCCATGCCGCGCATTACAGATCAGGCGGCGCAGGCCGCTCCTGTTTCGAAAATCAAAGACACACGTGACCTCGACACAGCCGATAGGCTGAGGGACGGGCACATGCGCCTCTCTATGCATGACACACGTGAGAGCGAGGCCGACATCCGCAACACGCCGCGTGCAACAACGCAAGACTATACATGGCGCCGTCCCATGAACCTCGACGCCCCAGAGCCGCGTCCTGGATACCGCCAGCGGTGGGTGCGCTCGGAGTTCCGCTCCGAGAAAGACAACCTCAATTGGCAGGGCAAGGTGCGTGAGGGATGGGTGCCGCGAAAGCCTGAAACGGTGCCAGATCACGAAGCATTTTTTGGGCAGAATTCACACATGGGTCAGGATGTTATCCGCGTGGGTGGCCTGATCCTCATGGAAATCCCAGAACAGAAATTGGCGTCCAAGCGGCGGGCTATCGATGAAGCCTCGCGGCGCCAGGAGCAATCAGTCTCGATGGAGACGGATAGAATCTCACGCGATGGTGTGCGCTCTGGAGCGCCCCCCATTGTGCGGGAAGACGAGGTGCGTGTCGCGACCGGACGCCGCCCGAACACTCTGGCCAACTAATAGGAGATATGAGCAATGGCCAATGCTGATCTGGCAAACGGTTTCCGCAATGCCCGCTCTGGGAATGGCGGAACACCTGGGCGCCTCAATGAATACCCAATCGCTACGGCCTACGGCACGTCGATTGGTGATGGCGACATCGTCAAACAGCTGACGGATGGCACGATTGCACTTGCAGCCGCTGGGGACCAGTTCCTCGGCATCTTCAGGGGTGTGCGCTATACGGCCTCTGACGGCTCGATTGTTTTCCGCCGCAACTGGATTGCCTCGACGCCTGAAAAGTCTGGCACCACGATCTACGCCCTTGTGGATGATGATCCTGGCGCTGAATACGAAGTCATCGCAGACACCTCGACAACGCGCGCCTCGATTGGCCAGTTTGCCAACCTCGTGGCCTCGTCCGTTGATGCCAATGGTGGCTCGACGATGAGCGTGGTGCATGGCGGCTCAGAAGTGCAGTTCCAGATCATCGACGTTATTCTTGGGAAGCCCGTGGTGAACGCCGCTGGCAACCAGGACCTCTCGACGACTGGAACATTCTCCATCGTGCGCGTGCGCCCGATCCTGCATCAGCGCGGCGCCTCTCAGGCCGTTCTGGCTGAAGTTTAACAACTGGCTGAAGGAGATTAACAGCTATGTCCACGATGACTCGCAGCCAGTTCCCGAAACAGCTTCAGGATGGCCTCAATACCGTATTCGGTATGGAATACGACAACTTCCCGACCGTTTACGACAAGATTTTCGATGTGCAGACATCGGAAAAAGCCTTCGAAGAAGACGTCTTGATGGTGGGCCTTGGCGGCGCCATCGAGAAGGCAGAAGGCTCGGCTGTCTCGTACGACAGCGGCTCGGAAGCCTGGGTGGCGCGCTACAACCACATCACTGTGGCGCTCGCCTTCAAAATTACGGAAGAAGCCGTGGAGGATGGCCGCTACGGCGACATCGGCCAGAAATACTCCCGCGCTCTCGCACGCTCCATGCGTTACACCAAGGAAGTGCGCGCCTCGTCTGTCCTCAACAACGGATTTGACACGAACTATGCAGGTGGCGACGCAAAGCCCCTGTTCTCGACAACGCATCCGCTCGCAGGCGGCGGCACGCTCTCCAACAAGCCATCGACGGACGCCGACTTGTCCGAAGAAGCGCTTGAGGATGCGATGATCGCCATTGAGGGCTTCGTTGATGATCGCGGCCTCCCCATCATGGTCCGCGCTCAGAGCCTGATGGTCCCCCGTCAGCTCCAGTTCATCGCTCACCGCATTCTCAAGTCCAACGGCCAGACGGGCACCGCGAATAACGACCCGAACGCGCTCAAGGACCTGGGCATGCTGCCGGGTGGTGTCTCGACGTCGGTTTACCTCTCGGACCCTGACGCGTGGTTCATCAAAACGAACGCCGCTGATGGTCTCAAGCACTTCGTGCGCCGCAAGCTGAAGCGCGGTGTCGAGGGCGACTTTGAGACGGGCAACATGCGCTACAAGGCCTCTGAGCGGTATTCGTTCGGGTGGACCGATTGGCGCGGCGGTTACGCCTCGTCTGGCGCATAAAAAGCGCACGACGTACCAAAGAAGCGGTTGCGGGGCTCGGCATGGCTCCGCAACCGTTGGACACATCCAACGCTTCTTGAAGAGGAAAACACAATGCCCGCACCAGTACGCTATCCAAGCGGCGTCACGAATGTTGACGCAACGGACGTTCTCTCGCAGCTCCCACATCCAGACCCAACGCGCGTCATTGAATATTTCAATGATTTCCACGTCTACACGGCGGGCGAATGGACCGTCACGGAGACGCAGGCTGGCGCCACACAGGCTGTTACAGCTGGCAATGGCGGCATCCTGCTCCTGACGAATTCCGCAGCCGACAACGACGTCAACCAGCTGCAATGCACGCAGGAGACGTTCAAATGCACAGCGGGCAAGAAGCTCTGGATGAAGGCGCGCTGGAAAGTCTCCAACGCCACAGAAACTGACGTTTATGTTGGCCTCGTCATCACAGACGCAGACATCGTGGGCGGCGTCTCAGACGGAATTTACTTTAAGAAAGCCGATGACGGCACAGCGCTCATTCACGTCCTGGAAAAGGATTCAACTGAGACTGTGACAGGCACTGTCGCGACCATTGTTGCTGACACCTACATCGAGACTGCGTTCTACTACAACGGCAAGGATGAGGTTGAGGTTTGGGTAGGCGGCGTCAAGAAGGCATCGCATGCGGTGTTGACAAATCTCGTGCAAGACGAGGAGCTGGCCGTGACCATCTCGCTCACCAACGGCTCCGCTGTCGCACACACCATGAGTGTGGACTACATCTACATCGCGCAAGAGCGTTAAAAGCCCAGCAAGGGATAGCACTCAATGGCTGTGCCGTTTACAGCATCAAGGTCTGTGGTACGGGGTGCTTCGCGCTCCGTACCAGCGCGCCTTTTCGATGGCGGCAGCCTCGCGAGCGCGCTTCTTGGTGCAGAGACGAATGGTCTGGCACTCAGCTTCATTGATGGCTCAGCGGTCATCAGAGACACTGTCACTCCCGGCAACAACTACACAGGCAGCGTCAACGGCAAGCTGACCTACTCTTCCCCCACAACAAAGTGGATCAGAAGCAGCAGCGGCGGCTACGAAAGCGGAGCAACACTCAGAACGGAGTATGGCGACAGCAATGCGGCCCTTGGATTGAGGGTTGAGGGCGAGTCCCGTATCAACGTCGTGTTGAGAAATCGCGACTTGAGCGACGCGGCTTGGACAAAAACCAACATAACGGCCGTCAAAGACCAAGCGGGGATTGACGGAGTCACTAACAGCGCCTCATCCATCACAGCGACGGCCGGTAACGGAGCATGCTTGCAGGCCATCACGCTCGCGTCGTCTGCGCGCGCGCAGTCTGCTTTTATAAAGCGCTTGGCTGGGTCTGGCGCAATCGAAATGACCACAGACAACGGCACAACATGGACGGCGGTTACAGTCACGGCGTCATGGACTCGGGCCACAATCCCGGTACAAACGCTTGCCAACCCGACCGTAGGATTTCGCATAGCCACGAGCGGAGATGCAGTCGCGATTGATTTTGTCCAGAACGAGACTAGCAGCGTCACAAGCCCGATAGAGACAGAGGATTTGGCTGTGACGCGCGCCGCTGACGTTATCACACTGGCAACATCGCTATTCAACTACAGCGCAGCGGCTGGAATTCTTGCGGTCGCATTCCGGCGCTCTGACACAACGCAGACAAGCATTGGTATTGTTGCGGGGCTTGATGATGGCACATCAGACAACGGCCATCGAGCTACCTACAGTGGCGGGTATGTCGTCGCTACTGTTGTTGGTGGCGTCAACCAAACTGTGTTCGCAGCCCTTGGCGCCGATTCAACGCTGGACCGGCAGCGCGTGGCGCTTTCTTGGGCAACCAATGATTTCGCTGCGTGCCGGAATGGAGGCACTGTCTCCACAGACGTTAGCGGCACTCTACCAACGGTCACACGCCTTGGGATAGGCCTCAACATGTTCTCCCAAGGTGGGGGCGAATATCACATCGAAAGTTTGCTGTATCTGCCTCGTAATCGGGCATCCAACGCCGAGTTGCAAGGTTTTTTAGCATGACCACGGCTATGGCATGTGGGGCAGCTCACGCCCCAACACAGAGAAGTTTCGAGAAGGAGAACCGCACGCATGTCTGCAACATTTTGTGAAGACAGCCTGTCCTCTGCCACTGCAGGGAGGAAGGTGAAATGCTCACGCGCTCTCGTGGCGGTTGATATCCCATCTGCGTTCTCTGGCACCGTAAAGTTCAAATGGACAGATGGCGGCGGCACTGTCCACACCGTGCAAGAGAGCGGTGCCGACTTGTCGTTCACAGCGGCGGGAGAGCGCGTTCTGGATTTCGGCGTGCCAATTGAGCTGTACGGAGAAGTGACAGCGTACACGTCTGGGACGGTGCGTATCACCATCACGGGTGCGCGGTACTCATACCCGTAAGTCATAAACACTCTTGCGGGGGCGTTTGAAAATGAACCAGAGATTGCGAGCGCACACCATGAGCAACAGCGCGCGAGGAGAGGATTGGGTTCGCACCTTGGCGCATCACGACGCCGAGATTTCAAACTTGTCTGGCCGCATCACGGGTGTTGAAGCTGGGCTGAAGGGCCTTCAGACGGACGTCACGCACGGGTTCTCTGACATCTCGTCTAAGATTGAAAAAATCAACGCCCGGCCCTCATTCGAGATGTCGAGCATTCTGTCTATTGTCAAGGATGCGGCGGTGCTTGTCGGCGCAGCTGTGGCGGCCATCATCTGGGTTACAACAGGGCAATTTTCCGGGACTGTCGCGCGCCAGGATGAGACCAACAAGCTCACAGAGCGCAGGCTGACAAACATCGAAGAAAAAATGACGGAGAAGATCGGCTGGCTGTCGCGTGTTGATAAGTCTCTGGAGACGAGGCGCCAATGACGACATCCGGCAGCTATATTTTTGACCCGACATTCGCGGCCATCCTCGATGAGGCTGCTGAGCGCGCTGGCATGGACCCGTCAAAGCTCGATGCGCGTCACATCCGGTCAGCTAAAATGTCGCTCAATCTGATGTTCTCAGATTGGGCCACACGAGACGGAGACGCAGCCTATCGCGTTGACCGGCTGACGACGTCTGTTTCTGCTGGCGCGGGCTATTTTGACCCGGCATCTGGCGTGATCGACATCCTGGATATGGTCATTGCTTATGATGGCGGCCCAACAGACACGCCCATGGTGCGTATCAGTGCGCAGGACTACTTGGAGATTCCGAACAAATCAGAGGCTGGGCAACCTGCTCAGTTTTACGTGGATCATGGCACGCAGAATGCCCCAAGGGTGTATCTCTGGCCTGTTCCAGATGCCGTGTGTGATTTCACCTACGACTGCATGCGCCACACACAGATCGTGCGCTCGCTTGCAGACACTATGGACATCAATCGCCTCTGGATGGACGCTGTTGCCTCTGGACTCGCATTGAGGCTCGCGGAGAAATACAACCAAGCCCGCGTCCCGCAATTGATGGGTGCGGCTGGTTCTGCATACGCGTCCAGCCTGAAAAGCTCAAAAGGCCGCTCTGGGGTGGTTATTGGCGTGCGCGGCTTTGGCTCTCCCATGCGTCGGAGGCGCCCATGAGCAAGCGCCGGTATTTCAAGCGCCTCGATGACCGCACAGGACGCCTTGAGCGGGCCGTCAATATCATCAACGATGGCGAAAAGCCGAACCTTCGCGTTCATAAACGCGAGGCTGACAAGCCGCATCCTCTGTCATCTCCTCGCGCCATTCCAGCTGACCGGGCGCAAATTGTCGGGCCATCTGACCTCGACAGGGATGTCAGGGGGTTTGTCTACACAGTGGGGTTCACGGCTGATGCTGTGACGATGCGTCGGTCCAGCCTCGCTGTTGTCTGCATCCCAACGCCGGTTGTCGTCGTCGATGAT
>JACCEA011990143.1_pt1 | contig 13004 bp, 8 predicted proteins | sample 7449851 | NCBI WGS metagenome assembly JACCEA01 (sample SAMN15323453, study PRJNA562643) | freshwater metagenome | isolation source: river surface water | place: USA:Blue River Watershed | collected 2017-08-18 | reverse complement strand
GAGCTGAACCGCACGATAGAGACGGCTCAGCAGCAGGTCACCAGCATCGACGCCGAAATGCAGCGCGCCCGCGATGAACTCAGCCGCCTGACCGATGCCGCTGCCCAAGCGGGTCTGCAAAACGTGCTGGCCGTCAAGCTGGAGCGTGAGCAAGCCTTGGGTGCTTGCCGCAGCGCCTACGACGACCTGACCGCCAAGCTGCGCGCCAGCGACGAGCGCCGTGTGAGCTTTGAGCGCGAACTCGACCCGCTGCGCCAACGCATCACCGATTTGCAGCTCAAGGAACAAGCCGCGCGTTTGGGCCTGGAGCAATACACCCAGCTGCTGGCCGATGCCCAGGCCGACTTGGCGGCTGTGGCCGCTTCGATTGAAGCAGGTCAGGTGCGTGTGACGGGTCTGCAAGGCGAGATCGACCGCATCCACCGCGAAATCACCGCTTTGGGCCCGGTCAATTTGGCCGCTTTGGAAGAGCTGACCACTTCACGAGAGCGCAAGGTGTTCCTGGACTCGCAGTGCGCCGACCTGACCGATGCCATGAACACGCTGGAAGACGCGATCCGCAAGATCGACGCCGAAACCCGCGAGTTGCTGGGCGGCACCTTCAAGATCGTGAACGAGCACTTCAGCCGCATGTTCCCCGAATTGTTTGGCGGCGGTAATGCGCGTTTGGTCATGACCGGCGACGAGATTTTGGACGCGGGTGTTCAGGTGCTGGCGCAGCCGCCCGGCAAGAAAAACCAGACCATCCATTTGCTCTCGGGTGGCGAAAAAGCCCTGACGGCCATCGCGTTGGTGTTTGCGATTTTTCAGCTCAACCCGGCCCCGTTTTGTTTGCTGGACGAGGTGGACGCGCCGCTGGACGACGCCAACACCGAGCGCTATGCCAAGTTGGTGGCGGGCATGGGCAAAGAGACCCAGTTCTTGTTCATCAGCCACAACAAGATCGCCATGGAAATGGCCGAACAGTTGATCGGTGTGACCATGCAGGAGCAGGGCGTTTCACGCATCGTGGCTGTGGACATGGAGTCCGCAGTGTCAATGGCCGACGTGGCCTGAGGAAGTTATCTTGGAATCGATGAGCTCATTGCAGTTGAGTTTGGCCGCCATCGGGGCGCTCACCGTCGGGGCCGTGGTGGTCTATAACTATTGGACTTCGCGCAAAAATGCGCCGCGCCAGGCTGACCCTCACCGTGAGCCTTTGCATGAGCCCTCATCGCCTGCCATCGACCCCGTGCTCAACAACGATCCCGCTTCACTCGTCCAGGGTGACGGGCCGATGGAGCCGGTGCTCAAAGACACCTTCACCCACCTGAGCCAGCCTGATCGTAAAACTCAGCTGGATGCCCTGATCGATGTGTTGGCCGCGATCGAGGTGGACCAGCCGGTATCGGGTGATGCGGCTTTGGCCGCTCTGCCCACCACCCGCCGGGTGGGCACCAAATTGTTCTCCGTGGAAGGCTGTGTTCAAGACACGGGTCATTGGGAGTCGTTGGTCGCGGGTCGGCGTTACACCGCATTCCAGGCGGGCGTGCAGCTGGCCAACCGGGTGGGTGCGCTCAACAACATCGAATTTTCTGAATTTGTGGTCAAAACGCAGGCCTTTGCCGATGCACTGGGCGGCAGCGCCAGCTTCAGTGACATGCTCGAAGAAGTGGCGCGTGCCCGCGAACTGGACCAGTTTGCCAGTGTGCATGATGCACAGCTGAGCTTCACACTCTGTGCCCGCTCGTCCGCTTGGAGCCCGGGTTACATCCATCAACACGCGGCCCGGCTGGGTTTTGTGCCCGGTGTCATCCCGGGGCGGATGGTCATGCCCTCTGCTGTTCAAGGCCTGCCCCCTGTGCTTTCACTGACTTTTGACACCCATGCCGCAATGGCCGAAGACCCAGACTTGTCGGCCATTCGCTCTTTTGCGCTGAGCCTCGATGTACCCCAGATAGCCCGCGAAGAGCAGCCTTATGAGCGCCTGCGTGAAGCTTCAATGGTGCTGGCTTCGCAGATGGATGGTGTGGTGACCGATGGTGAAGGTCAAGTGCTCAGTGAAGCCACACTCGACCAGATTGGTGTGGACTTGCAGCAGCTGTACGACGCCCTGGATGCACGCGAGCTCTCAGCGGGATCGCCCCAAGCGCGTCGCCTCTTTTCTTGAGCGGGGCCATCCGTGAGTCCCACCACGCCAGATCTCTTTGGCGACTTGTTTGCCGATTCACCGCCAGATTCGTCATCGGCCGACACCTCAGCGAGTCGGGCGCAGGCGTTGCGCCGCCAGCTGCACCACCATGCACACGCGTATTACACGCTCGATGCGCCCGAAATCCCCGATGCTGAATACGACCGCCTTTTTCGAGAGCTTCAGACCCTGGAGTCCACTTACCCGGAGCTGATCTCGCCCGATTCGCCCACTCAGCGTGTAGGCGGGGCCGTGCTTGACGCCTTCGCCCAGGTCACCCACCGGGTGCCCATGCTCAGTATCCGAACTGAAACCGACACCGAAGCCAGCGGAGCCGAGGCCTTTGACACCCGCATCCGCAAAGAGTTGGGACTGACGGAGGCTGACCCAGCCGTCACCTACGTGGGTGAGCTGAAGTTTGATGGCCTGGCCATGAGCCTGCGCTATGAAAACGGCGTTTTGGTTCAGGCGGCCACTCGGGGAGATGGTGAAACGGGCGAAGAGGTCACTGCCAACATCCGAACCATCGGACAGATTCCACTGCGTTTGCCCAGCGATGCACCTGCCGTGCTCGAAGTGCGCGGCGAGGTGTACATGCGCCGCGACGACTTCGAGGCACTGAATGATCGGCAACGCCAACGCATCGCCGCAGGCACCAAGGGCGAAAAAACCTTTGTCAATCCACGCAACGCCGCAGCTGGTGCCGTGCGCCAACTCGATTCCGGCATTGCCGCCGAGCGGCCCTTGAGTTTTTTTGCCTATGGTCTGGGCGACATCACCCCTGCCAGTGCTGGCGGCCCGCAATGGACGTCCCACCATGACATGCTCCTGCAGCTCAAGACTTGGGGCTTTCCAGTCGCTGAGCAAACCGCCTGTGTTCAGGGTGCATCAGGCCTTGTGGCCTTTCACCAGCGCATCGCGGCCGAACGCGACGCCTTGCCCTACGACATCGACGGCGTCGTCTACAAAGTCAATGACCTCGCTTTGCAAGCCCGATTGGGTTTTGTGACGCGCGAGCCGCGCTGGGCTGTGGCCCACAAATACCCTGCGCAAGAAGAAATGACCACCGTGCAGGCCATTGACGTGCAGGTGGGGCGCACCGGCAAGCTCACGCCCGTAGCCAAGCTGGCGCCGGTGTTTGTGGGTGGCGTCACGGTGACCAACGCCACGCTGCACAACGAGCTCGAAGCCCGCCGCAAAGACGTGCGGGTGGGCGACACCGTGATCGTGCGCCGCGCGGGCGATGTGATCCCCGAAGTGGTGTCGGTGGTGCTGGATCGTCGACCGTCAGATGCACCCCAGTTCACCATGATGACCAACTGCCCGGTGTGCGGGAGTTTGGCCGAGCGGGAAGAGGGCGAAGCAGACCACCGCTGCACGGGCGGGCTTTTTTGCAGCGCCCAGCGCAAGCAGGCGGTCTGGCACTTTGCACACCGCCGCGCCATGGATGTGGACGGTCTGGGCGACAAACTGGTCGACCAGTTGGTCGACGCCGGTCACGTCAACACCCTGGCCGACCTGTACCACTTGAAACTGGACACACTCTCGAACATGGACCGCATGGCCGAGAAATCGGCGGTGAACCTGCTCGAAGCGCTGGAAAAATCCAAAAGCACCACGCTGGGCCGCTTTATTTTCAGCTTGGGCATCCGCCATGTGGGCGAGGCCACCGCCAAAGAACTGGCCCGGCATTTCGGTCAGCTCGACGCGATCATGGTCGCCAGCGAAGACGCGCTCTTGCAAGTTGCTGATGTGGGACCTGTTGTGGCGCACAGCATCCACACTTTTTTTGCCCAACCCCACAACCGCGAGGTGGTGCAAGCCTTGCGCGACGCGGGTGTCACTTGGCCAGAGGGTGTGGCGCTGGCGCCTACCGAAATGCCGCTGGCGGGCATCACGGTGGTATTGACCGGTTCACTGCAAAGCATGGGGCGGGATGAGGCCAAAGAAAAACTCGAGGCCTTGGGGGCCAAGGTGGCCGGCTCTGTGAGCAAAAAAACCCACTATGTGGTGGCGGGCGCCGAGGCCGGCAGCAAACTCGAGAAAGCGCAGGCCTTGGGTGTGCCTGTGCTGGACGACACCGGATTGGCGCTGCTGCTGTCTGGCCAAAGACCCTAGCGTTCAGGCCAGGGTCTGTTTCACCCCGTGTGTCTTGCCGCTCAGGCGGTCAACACTTCCAACAAGCGGTCCAAACCACCTTCTTCGATGGCCACCATCGCTTGCTCGCGCACCTTGGGTTTGGCGTGGTAGGCCACCGACAAGCCGGCGACACCCATCATGGGCAAGTCGTTGGCACCGTCTCCCATAGCAATGCTCTGGCTGGGTGAAATCCCCATCATTTGGCAAGTTTCCAACAGGGTTTTGCGTTTTTCTTCGCCGTCACAAATATCCCCCCAGACTTGGTCCACCAAGCGGCCGGTGAGCATGCCATCGGCAACTTCCAACACGTTGGAACGTGTCCAGTCAATGCCCAGCACATCGCGCACATGGTCGGTGAAATATGTGAAACCACCCGAGACCAAAAGCACTTTCATGCCTGCCGCTTTGCAGTGCTTCACCAAATCAGCCGCGCCAGGGTTCAGGCGCAGACGCTGTGTCAGCACCTCTTGCATGTGGGCCACCGTTACACCTTTGAGCAAGGCCACGCGCTGTCGCAAGCTCTCTTTGTAATCGGTGATCTCGCCACGCATGGCCGCTTCGGTGATCGCGGCCACTTCGCTTTTGCGACCCGCTGCATCGGCAATCTCGTCGACACATTCGATGTTGATCAATGTCGAATCCATGTCGAAGGCAATCAATTTGAATTGCGACAGGGAAAGTGGGGCAGTAAAGCCTTGAATGGTGAGGCCGGGGGCGAATTCGGTGGCTTGAGTCATCACGTCAATCAGATGCATTTGAAAAGGGGCTCAGCTTAACCAGTTTTGGTCGCACAGGCGGACCTTCTCACCTGATTGCGCTGAGTTTTGAACAAAATACTGCAGACCCCTGATCCGATCGTCGACGAGGGTCACTGTGAGGTTGCTTTTGTCGTGTGCAAGGGTTTTGTGCCTACTAAAATTTCGTATTTAAAAATTTAATATATTTTATAAAATAATAAAATTATAAACTCATAGTACTCCATTTGGCTAGTTTACAGAAATCCACCATCAAGCATGATGACGACATAGAATTTCAGATCAATTTGTGGCTCTAAGTTAATGAATTTATGTAAGTTTTTGTGGAGGTTACTGTGAATAAATCAAGTTTTCTAGGATCTGTCTTCCAGGTCCTTGCGCCAAGAGTCGCCAGGACGTTCATCACGGGTTTTGTTTTGGTCGCTGCGGCTCACGCCGCGTCAGCGCAATCATCCGACTCGCGGGTCAACATCGATGCCTTTGGAGAGGTCTTCTCCACCGCTTTGGCGGCACCGGCCAACCAAACAAGGATTTTTGTTTTCCGCAACAACCAGGCCCCCAACGCCTTACCGGTCAACATCTACCTGAACGGTCAATACCACACATCGCTTTTACGGGGCGGTTTCTCAGAATTTTGCGCCGCACCCGGTGCCGTCAACATCAAGGCGGCACTCGATGACGCATCAAGACTGCACACCAGCAAGCTGGATGCAGGTCAGCGCTTGGCACTCCAAGCGGGTCAAACCATTTATTTGAAGGTGGATGAAAGCACTTCACCTGCGATTGGACTGCTCAGTGGCACAGAGGCGCAAGCCAAAGCCGATATCGAAGGCACACGTCGCCAAATTCACACCATTTCACGGGCCAAGGCGGCGCTGACCTGCGGACAACCAGCACCCGTTGTTGTGGCTGCACCACCTCCACCGCCCAAACCTCCAGCACCGCGCGAGTACGCACTGGAAACCGATGCATTGTTTGAGTTTGGCAAGGCTGAAATTCGTGCATCGGGTTACAACGCCATCGAGTCATTGGTGCAGCGCTTGCTGCAGGACTTTTCCTCGGTTGAACGCATTCGGGTCGTGGGCTATACGGATCCCATCGGGTCGGCGGCTTTCAACAAAAAACTTTCGCAAGACAGGGCCGACGTGGTGGCCCGTCAAATTGCCTCTAGGAACATCCCCATTGAACGTGGGATCGTCGCCGAAGGACGTGGTCCGATTGAATTGGTCAAGACTGGCTGTGGCAAAACCCCCACGCCTGAAAACAAACTTTGCCATGCGCCCAACCGCAGGGTCATGGTTGTCATCACCGGAGCGCGTCGCTGAACGCTCAACCCATCAACCTTATTTTTTGAGAGTCACACATCATGAACAAGTCATACAAAATCAAAGTCAACCAAGGTACCGGTGAAGCCAAGTTTGTGGACATTCCCCAGGTGTCTGGCGGCAGTCAACCTCTGGCGGTGAAAGCTGTACCAGGGGGCAAGTACCAACTGGTCGATGGGAGAACAGGTTACGGGCCTGAAAACATTCGCGCCACGCGATCAGGTCAAAATCTCAAAGTCTATTTTGAAGGTCGCGGTCAACCTGATTTGGTCATCGAAGACTATTACAAAGAGGCTCCCGATGGGTTGAATGGCCTGATCGGTGAGTCGGAGTCGGGTCGCTTTTATGAATACATTCCGGAAACTGCGGCCGGTAATTCGTCAGTGTCTTTGTTGGCCGATGGCTCCAACCAGGTGGGTATGGCTTTGGGGGGGGCAGAAATCAATGCCTCTGGCGCTGCGGTGGGTGCACTGGTGGCGGCCGCTGGTCTGAATCCGCTGCTATTGGCACCTCTGGCCCTTTTGGGTGCAGCGGCCGGCGGGGGAGGCGGCGGTACATCTGACACCACGCCCCCGGTCATCAAATCGGCCAAATTGCATGTCGATGATGACACCGGGGCCAAAGACAATGTCACCAGCGATAAAACGCCACGCATCACGGGCGAAACAGAACCCAATGCCAACGTATCGGTTGAAGTCAACGGCAAAACCTACACAGGGACCGCCAATGCCAGTGGTGTGTTTGTGATTCAGGTACCAGATGCCGATGCTTTGAAAGATGGTCCTTACACGCCCAAAGTGACTGCCACGGATGCGGCCAACAACAAATCGGCCGTGTTCGATGGCACGCCTTTCAAGGTGGACACCAGCCCCGAGAAGAACGAACCTGACAACGATCCCAACTCGACTTCGGTGATTGACATGGTGAGCATCACGGTCGACTCAGGTCAGAACAAAACAGATTTCTATACCAATGACAACCAATTGTTGTTCAATGGCACATTGAAAAACTTCACCGACAACGGCGATTGGGTCAAGCTTGAGCTGCGGGATCCCACCAGCAAGTTGATTGACACGGCTTATGTCAAACCTGTGGCCAATGGAAGCACCTGGGATTGGACTTGGGACCGCACTGCGCAAGACAAGCTGGTTGATGGCCAGTATTCCCTGACGGCTATGGTGGTGGATGGCGCAGACAACATCGTGGGCTCTGGCAATACACGGGTCTCAGATGTTCAGGCCATCACCATTGACACCGACAAAGACAACAATTTTGGGCCCAATAAGGCTGAAGACCCTAACAAAACAGGCACCGTTGACATCGTCTCTTTGACCTTGGATACGGGTTACGGCAACACCGATTTCATCACCAAGGACCGCACGCACCTCTACACGGGTAAATTGAGTGCGTTCACCAACAATGGCGCATCCGTTGAGTTGACCCTGAAAGACGCCGCTGGCAAGGTGATTGCGACCGAGCATGTGACCCCCAAGCAGGTCTCCGGCGTCTGGACATGGACTTGGGATCAGACCGCCAATGCGCTGCCCGATGGTGAATACACCTTGCAAGCCAGTTTGGTTGACAAAGCGGGCAATGCGATTCAGGTGGATACCCAGGCCATTTCTGTCGACAACAGTGCAAGCGACCACGGAGGGAAGGTGGACCCCAATGCATCACTGAAGATGCTGCCGGTTACTTTTGCGGATGATACGGGCGTCAACCCAACCGATTATTTGACCAATGACCAATTTTTGACCTTCAAAGGTGGTTTTGATAAGGATTTCGTTGATAACGGTGATCGTGTGCTGGTTCAGGTGTTTGGTGCTGACGGTCTTGTGATTTCTTCTCAATATGTTTTGCCATCGGGCAAATCCTGGGAGTTTGAAAACCTGACCCAATTGGGTTCTGACACCAAAACGAACGCTTACACGGTCAAGTCTGTGTTGGTGGATGCGGCAGGCAATACGCTGCAAGCGTCGGATCAATCGTTTGTCATTGACCGTTCGGTGTCCATTTTCGATGGCTCTGTTGCCAAAAAAGAAGCCGGATTGTGGACATACTCCACCATCAAGTTTTCGACCGATGAACAAGGGTATTACAAGTACACAGGGGGGGCGGGCGTTAAAACATACACCGGTGGTCTTTTTGACTTGAAAGATCTTGAGGGCAAGACCTTTGAAAAAGGTGCGTTCAGCCTGGAGTTCACGGATTGGGCAGGCAACGTTTTCACCATCAAAAATGACGATGTGCGCATGGATCTCAGCACTGCCAAAATGTCCACGGACACCACATCGCCTGTCTTGTGGCCAACGCCTGGTTTCAGCGACAACCAATTAGTGGGCTCCATTGGCAAGTTGACCTTGGACACAACCTCTGCGAAAGAATTGGACATGGCATCTTTGTACGATGGTATTTCTGATTTGGGTGATGTCGCAGCCATCAACCACGTCGATCTGAGCAAAGGAGATCACACACTCAAATTGACCATGGGCGATGTGTTGGAACTGGGCGTGAAAAACAGTTTCTCCAATGCAACGGCCCACCAAGGTCACCTGCAGTTGCGCATCGATGGCGATGCCAACGACAAGGTGGTGCTGGACGATTTGGTGGGGACGATAGACCACGATTGGAATGTCAACAACTCACGAGTGACCTTGGACGGTCAGGAGTACCGGGTCTTCACCCACGAAGGTCTTGGTTTGAGCCTGTTTGTGAACCAAGCGTTGCAGATCAACTTGGTTTGATCACCAAGCGTGCAGGCGTTGATGGTCATCTTGAAGTTGGAATTGAAAATCCAGACTGAAGGCATGGCCACTTTGCAAAAAAGCCGAGCTCTGGAGCAATTTCGGTCATCGCCCATCAACTGCTGACCACGCCGGAAAATCGCAGTCAGTTTGATTTTGTCGGGCTTATGCCGCCAATCAGCTCGTCTGTGTGCAACACGAAGATGACTGCGTGATTTTTTGAGCCTGGATGATCTGTTGGGGAAAAAGTTGGGGGTGTGGGCCAATACCGGGGTAGAGGATCAGGCACGCGGCGCTTTGGGCAAATCTGTATTGTCTTTTGCCAGCATCGATCAGGCTTTTAAGCAATTGGCTGAGAAAAAATTGGATGTCTCCCTCTGTTGGCGGGTTGGGCTGTTCGGATGGGCAACAGGGCCTTGGCGCAGTGTTTGTCTGTGGGAGTTCAGACCTTACTCAGCGATGGCTCTTTCAAGACGATTTCTTCCAAATGGTTTGGTTACGACGTCAGCCGACCCAATGTCAGCCATACGTCCTTGCCCCGCTAGGATGGATCACGCCCGAGGTGGTTCAAAGACATTCAAAATTCGGCGATCCCCATCCATGGCCAGGTCTAGAAGTTCAGACAATGACGTGCACCCCATTTTCTCTAACACCCGACTTCTGTGAAGTTTGACGGTGGATGCTGCTGAGCCATTCAAGTTGGCAATTTCCTTGTTACCGTAGCCTTTGATCATCCACCAGCAAATTTCTCGTTCTTTGTCGGTCAAACTTGAAAACCGCTCGTGTGCATTTTGGGTCTTGATTCTTTGATTCAGTCCAGCTCGGTCCTTCTCCAGGGCCAAATCAATGGCTTGCACCAAGACTTGCAGACCAAAAGGCTTGAGCAAGAAATCAACGGCCCCTTTTTTCATCGCTTCAATGATTTCTGCCGGTTGACTCTCGCCGGATATGAAAATGATGGGTGTGCAGCGGCCTTGGCGGATCAATTCGTTTTGCAGGCTCAGACCATTTGCTTCAGGCATGCAGATATCCAGCAAAATGACAGCAGGGCTGATGGGCAAAGCGTCTCTGAAAAAGGCCGTTGGGTTTTCAAAGCTCTGAATGGAGTAACGTAAGTCGCTGAGACTGAAGGCTAGACTTCTGCGTATCGATGGATCGTCATCGATCAGATAGATGTGGCCTTTGAAGTCATCAAAATTCATTCATCACCCATGATTAATTGGTTTTTCCGAAGTGCAAATTTTATCTTTGGAATACTTTTGTATTTTATTTTTTGAGTGCCAAAGTTCAGTTTGAGCTCAAATCATTTCCAATCGCCTTGGATGGAATACCGACATGAACGCTGACGGTTTAGGACCAACGACGGGTTTGCCCACCGATGGTCAGAGCATATTGAGCCTAGCGGCACGTTCATTGTTTGATGTGTTTGCCAACGCCAGTGAGGGAATGCTGTTGGTGGATCGGTCTGGCCGTGTGGTTTGGATCAATGACCATTACCGGCGTTACTTGCCCGCCTTGGGGTTCGAGAAAGAGGAAGATTTTGTGGGGCGACCCGTGGTGGAGGTGGTGCAAAACACCCAAATGGGTCAAGTGATGGAAACGGGCAAGCCCATCCTCATCGATTTGCTCACGAACCGAGCAGGAACCTTTTTGGTCAGCCGGTTTCCCTTGCGGGATGACGCAGGTGTGGTCATTGGCGCTTTGGGTGTGGTGTTGTTTGAGCAGCCAGAAACCAATTTGAAGCCCTTGATGGCGAAATTCTCCTTGATGCAAAGGGAGTTGGACGAGGCGCGCAATGCTTTGGCCGCGCAGCGAAGGACCGGGCCAGCTTTGCGTCAAGCTCGTCACAGTTTCGCCAGTTTTGTGGGGGCCAGTTCTGTGGTTGCCGATTTGAAACGCCAGGCCAGGCGAGCCGCCCAAACCCACAGTCCAGTTTTGCTGTTGGGAGAGACGGGCACAGGTAAAGAGTTGTTGGCCCATGCCATCCACGCCAGCTCGCCTCGTGCCCGGGGGCCTTTGGTCAGCATCAACATTGCGGCAGTGCCAGAAACCTTGCTGGAGGCAGAGTTTTTTGGCGTTGCGCCCGGCGCTTTCACTGGCGCTGATCGCAAGGGGCGGGACGGAAAATTCAAGCTGGCCGACAGTGGCACCTTGTTTTTGGACGAGATCGGTGACATGCCCCTGGGCCTGCAAGCGAAGTTGTTGCGTGCCTTGCAAGAAGGTGAAGTTGAGCCCCTGGGCTCCAATCAATTGTTGCCTTTTGATGTTCGGGTCATCGCAGCGACCTCACGCGACTTGGCCCAATTGGTTCGCGAAGGACTCTTTCGTGAGGACCTTTATTACCGTCTCAATGTCTTGCCACTTCGGGTGCCAGCGCTTCGCGATCGTGCCTCGGACATCCCACATCTGATCGAAGTCTTGTCGGAGGAGTTGGCTTTACGCAACGCAGTGCCACAGCCGGAGTTTCAGAGTGAAGCGGTCGCTTTGCTGTCAGCCCAACCCTTTCGGGGCAACGTCCGTGAACTTCGCAATGTGATTGAGCAGTTGTTGTTGCGCTGTGAAACCAGTTTTGTGGATGCGGCAGCCGTCGAAGCCGTTTTGCGTGAATCTGGTCTCAGTCAAATTGTTCCAGTGCCTCTAGAACTTGCAGGCTCCACCCCCATGGGTTTTGCGCGGACAGATCAAAATTTTTCGGCAGAGCAATGGGCCTTGGCGCCGCGCATGCGTGCTTTAGAGGTGCAGGCGGTTCAGGAAGCTTTGCGCCAGACCCAAGGCAACAAGGCAGCGGCGGCCCACTTGTTGGGCATATCTCGGGCCAAACTGTACCAATGCTTGTCCTAATTTGTCTTAAATAAATCCATGTGTATAAATTTAATGCAATGAAGGTGTATTATTTTTATGCAGTCAGGCTTGTTTGGTTCTGAGTGAACGGTCTTGCGCCAGCGTTCACAAGGGTTTCCAAGGCTTGTTCGTGCTCATGGCGCCTGGCATGCGATGTGCATTGTCTGTCAGTGCGCCGCAATCCAGCGCAAGATTTAAAAGGAGACCCCTCATGTTCCGTCGACACCTCATTTCTTTGGCCGCTCTGGCCGTCAGCTCTGCTTGGATGCCCACCGCGATGGCGCAAGGCAAAGACATCAAGATTGCACACATTTACAGCAAGACGGGCCCCCTGGAGGCCTACGGCAAACAGACTCAGACCGGTTTGATGATGGGCCTGGATTACGCGACCGGCGGCACCATGACCGTGGGCGGTCGCAAGATTGTGGTGATCGAGAAAGACGACCAAGGCAAGCCTGACCTGGGCAAGAACCTGTTGGCCGCCGCCTATGGCGACGACAAGGTGGACATTGCCGTGGGACCCACCGCATCGCCTGTGGCGCTGGCCATGTTGCCAGTGGCCGAGGAGTACAAAAAAATCCTGCTGGTCGAACCCGCTGTGGCCGACTCGATCACCGGTGACAAGTGGAACAAATACATTTTCCGCACCGGCCGCAACAGCAGCCAAGATGCGATTGCCAACGCCGTGGCGGTGGACAAAGAAGGCGTGAGCATCGTGACGATGGCGCAAGACTCGGCTTTTGGCCGGGACGGCGTCAAGGCCTTCAAGGACTCGGTCAAAAAAGCCAAACTGGTCCATGAAGAATACCTGCCGCCCGCCACCACCGACTTCACCGCCGGCGCGCAGCGCATGATCGACAAGCTCAAGGGGATGCCCGGGCGAAAGATCATCTTCATCATCTGGGCCGGTGGCAACCCCTTCAAGATCGCCGACATGGACTTGAAGCGCTACGGCATCGAGATTGCCACGGGCGGCAACATCCTGCCCGCCATGGTGGCCTACAAGCAGTTCCCGGGCATGGAAGGCGCG
>JACCEA011600457.1_pt1 | contig 13006 bp, 9 predicted proteins | sample 7449851 | NCBI WGS metagenome assembly JACCEA01 (sample SAMN15323453, study PRJNA562643) | freshwater metagenome | isolation source: river surface water | place: USA:Blue River Watershed | collected 2017-08-18 | reverse complement strand
ATTGTTTGCGTGCTTCACATGGCTCCTTCAGGAATGAAGCTCCGTGGACACCTTGGTTCTGAGGTACAGCGTAAAGCAGCAGGTATTGTTCTGATTGAAAAGGATGATAATAACCGTTGCAGTGTTGTAAAAGCCTTGAAAGTGCGCGATGGATCACCATTGGATGTGCCGATTATCCAATTTGGATGGGACAACCAAGAAGGAAGGCACGTTTTCTTGGGCGAAAAGAGCAAAGAGGACTCTGAAACTAGGAAAAAGCATGACCTAGCTGAAGTTGCTCGCGAAATCTTTAGTAGAAAGTCCTCCTTAACCATGGCGGAATTAACACATGCCATCATGGAAGCCATGGATGTTAAGGACAGAATGGCCCGGAACTACATTAAATACATGAAAGACCACTCCATCATTGAGAAAAGTGCATTGAACGGCGCGGAATTTATATTTCCCGACCTGCCTTTTTAAAGATATTTCTCTGGTTTTCCAGTGAAAGTGCCGGTTTCTCCCCCCATTTTCCGGCAAAAGTCCCGCGGATTTCCGTGGGACTTTATTTTTTACCATGGTTTTACCACATTCTTGAAACGATTGACCTGATTTGACAGAAAAGTTTCCCACAGCATCTATCAAACGACTAAAAGTTTAATTACTTTTGACAAGTTTGTCAATAGTAAATTGAACATATCATGGTAATCGAAACAAGTATTGGAAATTATTTGCATAATCTTCGCAAAGAACGAAAAATGTCATTAAGAGATGTTGCTGATTACATCGGTATTGACGTCTCGATGCTCAGTAAAATAGAACATGGTGAAAGACAACTACAAGGACACTTACTAAGCCAAATAGCCGAAGTGTATAAATTATCTTACAAGGAAATACAAATGAAGTACTTGTATCATAAAATCAAAGATGAATATGGAAACGAGCCATTTTTGAAAGAAACTCTTGAGGTAATTATAAATGGATAAAATCAAAAATGGATTCAAATACTCATAAATATAATCCTCGCATGAATGCACTTGAAATATCTAAATTCACTTTCTCTGGACATGATTCATTTCAATGCAGACAATTGTGGTTAAAAAAAGGATATGACTATGTAAAATCAAATAAATCATTTACTGACGAAGATGCTGTAGTAAAACTTGGAGTTGGTAAAAACATGGTTTCGTCAATCAGATATTGGATGAAAGCATTCAATATAATTGATAGTAAAGATAAACCCACTGAATTTGGCGTAAGGCTACTTGATGATAATGGATATGATCCCTTTCTAGAAGACGAAGCAACAATTTGGCTGTTGCATTATCAATTAATTAAAAATGGGCTGGCTAGTACTTATAGCATCATTTTTAATGAATTCAGGAAAGAAAAAATACTTTTCAATAAGGACTCCTATGTTAGCTTTTTAAAACGAATTAAAGAGGGTGAAAATTCATTCAACTTTAATGAAAATACGGTGGCTGACGACTTTGTAGTTTTTGTTAAAATGTATCAAAATGTGTTTAATAATAAAGATGTAGAGGATTCATTCTCAGGAATATTATCTGAAATAGATTTAATCAAAACTATTGGTAAAGGGAAAGATGAACAATATCAAATTGAAAACAACGAACGTGACAACTTGCCGGAGTCTATATTGCTTTACACTATCCTTGACAATCAAAATTACGGCGATTCAATAAGTTTAAATTCACTTGAATTTGACTTTAATAGTCCAGGCACAATCTTTTGTCTAAATCGTCCGGGATTAATTCAAAAAATACAGGAAATCATTTCTGAAAATAAAGGAATTATTTATACTGACCATGCAGGTATTAAGGAAATGCAATTTAAAAACAAACCCAATTCTTATTCCATTTTAGATAAATACTATGGCAAATAAATTCAGCACATCAGTAAATATTCTTAGGGACTCTTCTACAGAGATTCACTATATACCTACACCCAATGCAAAACAGGTAGTGAATCAAATTGTTAATGATTTTAAAAAAGGGATTCGTTCTTTTAATATTATAGGTACCTATGGAACCGGCAAGTCTTCATTTCTTTTAGCACTCGAAAAAAGTATTTTGGGTGAAAAGAGATACTATGAAACAAATTTCATTACTAATGGAAAGTATGATTTCGTAAAATTTGTAGGTTCGTATAATTCAATAATTGATGAATTTGCAGAAAAATTTAATGTATTAGTTACTAAAAATAGAAACGAGAACATCTTATCAGAAATATTTAACAAATACCATTCAGTAGACAAAAAAAGTGGTATGTTATTTATTTTAATAGACGAGTTTGGAAAATACCTAGAATACGCTAGTAAAAACAATCCTGAAAGCGAGCTATATTTCATTCAACAATTAGCAGAATTTTGCAATAATCCCAAATACAATATAGTTTTAGTCACAACAGTTCACCAAAGTTTTGAGTCTTATGCTTTCTCATTGTCCAGTACTCAAAAACAAGAATGGTCTAAAGTTAAAGGGCGATTCAGAGAGATTACGTTCAACGAACCTGTTGAACAGTTATTGTATCTAGCCTCAGAATTCATCAGTATAAATTTTGATAGTAAAAAGCCCCTATCTCACATAACAAAAAACACAGAATTAGCGATTGAAACTAAATCATTTAATTTTAGTAAAAATTTCATTGAAGATATTGCTAAGAAATTATTTCCACTTGATTTACTTTCTGCAAATGCACTTACTTTATCTCTTCAACGATATGGACAGAACGAACGTTCGTTGTTTACCTTTCTAGAATCTACTGATCATACTGGATTGGCAAGGTTTAAAAAAGAAGAAAATCCATTCTTTAATTTAAGCAATGTATACGACTATTTAAATTTCAACTTTTACTCTTTTCTTACATCAAAATACAATCCAGACTTTTCTTCATGGAGTACAATAAGGTCAAGTTTAGAGCTTGTTGAGAGAGTATTTGAAAATTCAATTAACGAATACTTCAAGGCAATAAAAACGATAGGAATGCTGAATTTATTTTCAGCCAATGGGTCATTATTGGACAAGACATTTTTAGGAGAATATTTAAAACTAAGTTGTGGCCTAAATAATCCACATGAAATCCTTCAGAATTTAGAAAGAAAGCAGATAATTCGTTACCGTCAACATAATAATAGATATATTCTATTTGAAGGCACAGATTTAGACATTCAAAAAGCTCTTATAGATGCGGGAAACAAGCTTACAGAAGTAAATGATATCGCAACTCTGTTGAATAGATATTTCAAATTTTCTCCCGTTTTTGCAAAGCTAAATTCCTACGAAAAAGGAACGCCACGTTTTTTTGAATTTGAAATTTCAGAATATCCTATTTCCAAAAAACCTTATGGCGAAATAGATGGATTCATCAATTTAGTTTTCAATTCTAAGCTAAAAACTGTGGATATTGCTGAAAAAAGTCGGTTACAAAAAGAGGCAATAGTCTACTGTTTCTTTAAGAACTCTGATGAAATAAAAACCTTATTATTTGAGATAGAAAAAATACAAAGGGTCATTGATGAAAATAAAGATGATAAGGTAGCGAAAAGAGAATTAGACAATATAGTTGAATCTCAAATTCGACTTCTAAATCACTACATAACCGAGAGCATTTATTCAAACTCAAACAATGTAAAGTGGTTTTTTAAAGGTGAAGAAAAGAAAATTGAGGATAAAAAAGACTTTAATAAATTACTTTCTCAAGTATGTAGTACAATTTATCATGCTACACCAATTTTTAAAAATGAGCTAGTAAATAAGCATAAAATTTCAGCTTCAATACACTCTGCAAAAAGGAATTATTTTAAAGCGTTAGCAAATAATTGGAATCTTGAAAATCTCGGATTTGAAGAGGCCAAATTTCCGCCAGAGAAAACCATCTATTTGTCCTTAATAAAAGAAAATGAAATTAATTTAGGCCAAACATCAAATGAAATTCCCGTTCTTGGAAAAAATTCTAGCTTCAATAAATTATGGAAAGTATCAACTCAATTTTTAGAGAATGCTAAAACTGAAGAACGAAATGTTTTTGAATTAATTGAATTACTGCAAGAACGACCATTCAAACTCAAGCAAGGGTTTATTGACTTTTGGGTGCCCACATTTCTATTTATAAACAGAAATGACTTTGCTTTATTTAATAATAATTCTTACATCCCTAATCTATCAGATGAAAATCTTGAATTATTAGTAAAGAACCCGGATAAATACACAATAAAAACTTTTGATATAGAAGGTGTTAAGCTAGACATTTTCAAAAGTTATAGAAATTTTTTAAATCAAAGTACCGATTCTAAAATCAACAATGCTTCATTTATTGAAACTATAAAACCATTTATTGTTTTTTATAAAGGGCTACCTGAATACTCAAAAAATACTAAAAGATTAAGTAGTGCTGCATTAAATATTAGAACGGCTATTGCAAACAGTAAAGATCCTGAAGCAACGTTTTTTGATTCATTTCCTAATGCCCTTGGAGTTACAGTAAGTCAGTTACAAAAAGACAAAGGCAAACTTGTTTCTTATACCACAACATTACAGGATGCAATAAGGGAATTAAGAACATCTTATGATAGCCTATTACAACGCTTCGAGGACTTCATTTGTGAGGAGTTTATTGGAAAAAAAATTGATTTTATAGATTACAAAACAGAATTTCAAAATCGTTTTAAAGGTTTGCGAAAACATCTATTATTAGCGAATCAAAAAACCTTTATTCAAAGAATAGATTCTCAACTTGATGATAGAAAACCTTGGTTAAATTCTATAGCGCAAGCCGTAACAGGTAAAACGCTAGAATCATTTAATGATTCAGATGAAATGTTATTGTATGAGAAATTTAAATCAATGATTTTAGAACTTGACAGTTTAACGAACTTATCAAAAGCCGATATTGATGAATCTAAAGAGGAAATTATTGGGGTCAAAATAGATACATTTTTCAGCACTATTAACCCGAGACTAGTTAGAATCCCAAAAAATAAATCAGCAGAAGTAAGTCAGATTCAAAATAGCCTTAAAAAGAAACTGTCAGGTGACAAAACCACTAACCTTGCTGCAGTTTTAAATTTATTAAAAGAACTATTACAATGAGCATAAGTAAGATTAGACACGTATTAGGAATTTCAGGTGGTAAGGACAGTGCTGCATTAGCAATCTATGTTAAAACTAAATACCCAAATTTAGATCTTGAATTTTATTCCTGTGATACTGGAAAAGAGTTAGATGAAACATATCAACTTGTAAGAAATCTTGAAGTTTATCTAGGTATAAAAATAAATTTGTTGCAAGCTGCTGAAAATAGCTCAGAATCGCCATTTGACCATTTTCTTAAACTGTATGGAGGATATTTACCTTCATCTAATTCAAGATGGTGTACCAAAAAGCTGAAGCTTGACCCATTTGAAAAGTATGTGGGAACTGATCCAGTGATTTCATATGTTGGTATCCGTGGTGATGAAAATCGAGAAGGATATATCTCTACTAAAAGAAATATACAATCTATTTTCCCTTTTAGAAAGAACATTTGGAGTGAAGATGTAATTCAAAAATTATTTTCAAAACAAAATTTTGACCAATTACAGGCTCATGCAAAATTGGTTGATTTTGGAGCTCAACAGGAGAAGATATCCCAATTAATTGCAAAGCCTATTGACTCTAGCTTTTCTATTTCTCAAAAAACTAGTGCTATACTAGATACAAATGTTGTTGGATTTAATCATCTTGTTTTTGAATTTCTAAAAACAACTGACTATCCGTTAGCTAGTGAAAGTAGCTTTCCACTATTAGACAATGAAGATGTATTGATAAGAGAAGATATTTTTAGAATACTGGAGGAAAGTGGTGTGGGTGTTCCTGCATATTATAATAAAATAGATTTTCAAGTAGATGACCAGGTCGGTCAATATGCAAGAAGCAGGTCAGGTTGCTATTTCTGCTTCTTTCAGCAAAAAATTGAATGGGTGTGGCTTTATGAACAACATCCAGAACTTTATAAAAAAGCAATGGAGTATGAAAAAGATGGATATACGTGGGGGCAATTTGAAAGTTTGGAACAATTAATTAAACCAGAGCGAATCAAGCAAATAAAAGCAGATTACGTGAAAAAAATGGAAAAAAAATCACAAAACAAGTCATCATTACTTATTGACATTTTAGATGATTCTGAAGAAGAAGGATGTGCTTCTTGTTTTATTTAATTGATATTATTAATAATGTTTAACAATACTCTAATATATTTAGACAATAATTCAACAACCCAAGTTGATCAAAGGGTTATTGAAGAAATGTTGCCGTTACTTACACTTAATTATTTTAATCCAAGTAGCTCTTATAGATTAGGAAAAATAATAAAGCAAAAAGTTGAAGAATCGAGAAATATTATTGCTGAAATTATTAACGCAGAACCTTCCGATATCACTTTTACTAGTGGTTCTACTGAGTCTATTAATATCGCTTTAAAGGGATTTGTTCAAAATGACAAAATCAAAGGGAGGCATATTGTAACTGTTAAAACAGAACATTCAGCAGTCCTAGAAACTTGCAAATATCTTGAAAGCGTAGGTTTTGAGGTGACATATTTAGATGTTTTAAATGATGGATTGATATCATTAGAAGATTTAGAAAAAGCAATTAGACCAGATACTTTTCTTGTTTGTGTAATGTATGTTAATAATGAAACAGGAGTAATTCAGCCAATAAAACATATTGCTGAAATTGCACATTCTCATGGAGCCTTTTTTATGTGTGATACAACACAAGCTATTGGAAAATTGAGCATAAATGTAATTGAATTAAACATTGATATACTTTGCATAAGTGGACATAAAATTCATGCGCCAAAAGGTATTGGGGCACTCTATTTAAATAATAATGTTAAAGCAAAAAAAATAATTCCGAATTTACATGGAGGTAAACAAGAGTCAGGATTACGATCAGGAACATTAAATGTGCCGGGTATTATTGCTTTGGCTAAGGCTTGCGAGATTGCACAAATTGAAATGAAGCAAAATGAACAGCATATATCGAGATTAAAAAACCTATTAGAAAAAGAATTACTAAAAATCCCAAATTCAACTATTAATGGCAATTCGCAAACAAGAATTTTCAATGTAAGTAATATTTGTTTTAATGGTATTGATGCAAATATTCTTATTGGAAAATTACAAAATATTGCTATTTCCAATGGATCAGCATGTAACTCTTTAATTTTCCAGCCCTCGCATGTATTAAGTGCAATGGGGTTGAGTAATGATGAAGCTCTGAGTTCAATTAGATTCTCTATTGGGAAATATAATACTGAAGATGAAATTATGGAAGCAATAGAAATATTAAAGTATAATTTAAATTTATTATCTACATATGCTTAGGGATTGTGAATGGTCAAATGATAGAGATTATAAAACTGGCTCCGCGAATGAACCAGTACAATTTTATTTAGATGGTCTTGCAAATAGTAGTCAGTTTGATCTTCTACTAGGATATTTTAGTTCTGCTGCAATTAATCTGTTGTCTGTAGGTTTTGCCACATTTATTAGTAAAGGTGGTAAGATGAGAATGGTTATTAATCATCTTTTATCAGAAGCTGACAGAAATGCTATTCAAGATGCAGAATCTACTAATAAAACATTTGACTTAACAGATGTTGTTTCATTGGGTAGAATTTTCGATGATTATGATAGACATTTTTTTGAATGCTTAGCGTATTTAATAGCAGAAAAAAGAATTGAATTCAAAGTAATAAAGCCAAAAAATGGAAAAGGAATCGCACATTATAAATCAGGAGTTTTTTCAGATGGAATAGACAAGATTGGTTACAAAGCCTCATGTAATTTTACGTTATATGGTTTATCTGAGAATCTTGAAGAATTAGAAGCCTTTTTAAGTTGGGAAAATGGCAGATCGAATAAGTTAATTAGAAAACAGCTAAGTATTATTGACTCATATTTCGAAGAAATAGATGAAGATGTCAACTATTTAAATAGCGAGGAAATAGAAGTAGCAATTAGAGATAACTTTGGCAAAAAAGATATCGATGAACTTGTAGTTCAAGAAGATGAACTATTACAACGGAAAATGAATCTTATCCAAAATCCAAATGTTAAGAAAACAATTCTAAAATTGCATGAAGAAATTGATATAATTAGACGTCAGCCAAGATTTCCATATAGTAGTGGCCCCCGTGAATATCAAATTGAAGCTTTTAATAATTGGGTTGCAAATGGACATAAAGGACTGTTTGCAATGGCAACTGGTACAGGTAAAACTATAACTTCCCTGAATTGCTTATTAAATCTATATTTTGAATCAAAATCATACAAGGCAATAATTATTGTCCCTACTGTTTCATTAGTGGAACAATGGAGAAAGGAATGTATCAAATTTAATTTCAAGAACATAATAACCGTAAGTTCCAAAGAGAATTGGGCAGATAATTTATCTTTCTTTAATACTGCTTCAAAATTAATCGATACCTCCTATATTGTAATTGTAACATATGCTTCATTTGTTAAACCAAAATTCCAAACCCAATTTGAATTACTTCCAAAGGAAACAATTTTGATTGCAGATGAAGTTCACAACATGGGTTCGCCTGGTCTTCAAAAAATTCTAGGTTCAATTCATTTAGAAAAGAGAATTGGACTTTCTGCTACTCCTGACCGAAAATATGATGAAGAAGGAAATCAAGCTATTGAATCCTTTTTTAATGACAAACCACCATTCATTGTTTCATTTTCAATGGAAAAAGCGTTAGAACTTGGATGGCTTTGTGAGTATTTATATTACCCACACATAGTAAGATTGACCGAGAGAGAACAGGAAGAGTATATGAAAATATCTAAGCAGCTTTATATGTACTTAGATCCTGTAACTAAAAGTTATCAGAAATCTTCAATTGTAGAAATGTTGTTGTTAAAGAGAAAAAGAATTGTACACAAAGCAATAAATAAGAAGGAAGAGTTCAAAGAAATTATTGAGAGTGAATTTACAAAAAGAGGCAATTTAAAATATACCTTAATTTATGTACCTGAAGGTGTTGAAAACAATTTTGAAGTAGATGACATAGACGCAGAAACAGATGAAGATATTGTATTAATTGATGAGTATACTAAAATTGTAAGCTCTACTGATGAAAGTTTGATGATCAAAAAATTTACCGCAAATTCAAAAAGTAGAGAAGAAATATTAAAAGATTTCGAAGCAGGGAAAATTCATATTTTAACTTCAATGAAATGTCTAGATGAAGGTGTTGATGTTCCAAGATCTGAATTAGCTATATTTTGTTCTAGTACTGGAAATCCTCGTCAATTTATTCAAAGAAGAGGGCGTGTACTTCGATTACATCGAGACAAACAGCATGCTGTAATTCATGATTTGGTTGTAATTCCAGATGTTGGTCAAAGTGAAAACACATTTGAGATGGAAAAAAATATTATTAAGGGGGAATTGGCTCGAGTTGTAGACTTTTCACGTCTTGCAATTAACAAAACGCACACCTTTGAAGTTTTAAAAGGTGTTCTAGATTATTACAATTTATCGCTCAATGATTTATAATCTACCTATTATGGCACGTAAAGATGATATACTCAACAGCTTTTTAAAGCATGACATTTTAAGAGAAAAATACAATTTAAAAGAAAGTGATATGCCTAAATCTATTCGAGAAGGTCTTGTCTCTGGAATTCCAATAATTAAATCCATTGCATTAATAGTTGATGGTCTCGAGAGCACCATGCCAATTACTGATGCAGCTTTAAGAAATTCTATTACTCAGTATTTAAATGATGCGGCTTTATGATAATCGATAAACTAACTATTGAAAATTACCAATGTTATTTTGGCATAAAAGTCTTCGAATTTTCTGATGGATTAAATATTATCTTAGGAGAAAATGGTGAAGGCAAAACAAAATTTTTCGAAGCTGTTAATTGGCTATTTGAAGGCAATGATGACAATCTAGAACAATTAGTTTCAAAAAAAACTATTGAAAACACTATTGAAGGGGACTCTTTTAGAGTAAGAGTTTCAATTGCCGTGAGAACTCAAGATGAAAAAAATATTATTACTAAATCATTTTTAGTTCACAAGAAAAACAATGATAAGATTGCAATATCAAGCTATATGCTTGAAGGGATAGAAGAAAATAAATCAGGCGAAAGAACTCAAGTTGATGGGAAAAGCTTGTTAGAACGAATTTTTCCTTTTCAAATTAGGAAATATTCAATGTTTAAAGGGGAGGCTGAATTAGATATTTTTAAAAGTGAAGATGCTCTTACTAATTTGATCAACCTATTTTCAGATGCCAAGCATTATGACAAATACTCTGTAAAAGGAGCATTTCTCAGAGACAAAGCAGAGAAAGCGGTCGAAGAATCTTCAAAAGCAGATAAAAAGAATGAACAAGCATATAGGAAATTAGAAATAGATATTCAAAATTTATCAAAAGATAGGCAAGGTTTTAAAACACGACTTGAACTAACAGATGAAGAAATAAAATCGCTAGATGCTCAAATTCAAGAAGCTGGTAGTTATGTTAGAAATGCAACTGACCTAGAGACAATAAATAAACGCATTAAATCAATTGAGGATAATATTTTGAGGTTCAACAATATGATAGATGAAAACTATACAACTTCATTATTTGATGAAAATTGGATAGCTGTAAATTTTGAACCATTTCATAAAGAATATACAGAAAAGACCTCCCAACTAGACCAAATTCGGAGGAAATTACAAACTGAATATGATACTCAAAAAGGCATAAAGGAAGGTGAGAAAAAAGCAAAAGCAGAATTATTGAGAAATCTTGTGCCATTGCCATCAAATGTCCCTTCAAAGGCACATATGGAGGAAATGTTAAAAGATCAATTATGTAAAGTATGTAACCGAGAAGCTAAAGTAGGCACAGAGCCATACAATTTCATGATGGCGAGATTACAAGAATATGTTGATACACAAACACAGCAATCAATTACAGAAGTACCATTAGCTCCATTATTTAAATACGATTATACGAATAGACTGGTATATATGAGTGTTGCTCACGAGGATAATTTAAAAAACCTAAGAAATGTATCCACTAATATCAAAGAATTATTTCAATTTAATGAAGAAAGAAAAGCTAATATCGAAGAACAAGAAACTTTACTTGAAAAAGAAATAAACGAACGAGCCAAAATTCTTGGCAATTCAAGTCTTGCCGCGGAAAAATTAAGCACCGTTCTCAAGGATTATAATCACTGGATTTCAGATTTAAAACAAAGAAATAGAGAACATTCTGATTTGCAAACTAAAATTGCATCAATAGATGCAGAATTGAAAATTAAACGTGACGAAAAAGATAAAATTGATTTAAAATCTGCACAATCATTTTTAGTAAAGACAAGAGCAATTTTGCGTGATATTGAAACAATATTCAATGATACCAAAGAGCTGAAGTTTACTGAATTTGTTGAGAAATTACAGGAAACATCAAATCAATATTTCCAAAAGATTAACGTAAACGCTTTCACAGGAAATATTGTCTTCTTGAAAAGAAAAAACTCAAGTGGAAAGATAATCGTTGATGTCGAATTGCAAGAAAATGATCAGCCATTTTTTGCGCCAAATCAATCTTTACTAACTTCAATGCATATATCTGTATTATTTGCAATTTCAGAAATAGCTACTGAAACTCGAGAAGAAAACTACCCAATGATTTTCGATGCACCTACTTCATCATTTGGTGAAAATAAGAGTTCAGAATTTTTAAACTTGATATATGAGACGAACAATCAAAAAATATTATTAATCAAAGACTTTTTGGTAAATGACAAGGCATCAAAAACTCTTTCCATTAAACCAGAATTTGAAAATATAAAGAGAGACAAGGCATTTTGGTTGAAGCTAGAAAGGCCTTTCGATCCTCTAAATCTAAAAACAATTGAAACTAAAATAATTGCACTTTAATTATGGAAAACTTATTTAGCAAATGGAAAACCAAAATTCCAAAATATAGTGAAGTTCACAAAGATCTTTTTAATTCATTGTCTCAAAAATTTGGTGCGGAAGGTGAGAAAAAACTGAATTTAGGAAAACATTTCAGCACAAATTACGAGTTGTACATTTATGCTTTTTTCTTGGGTTTGTACAATGAAGAATTCATGCCTATTCCAGAAAAAGAAAAGCGTGTGGACTTCAGTCATCACATTCAATATTGGGGTAGTAAATCAACTTCGATTCGCAAAGATTTTACAATAGTTCAAGAGTATATTTTCATGGCACTAATTGCTAAAACCGATATTGATTTAATTGCACTTGATAAAGGTGAATTAAGCGAGGAAGATGCTATTAAATTGCTTATTTACACTATGGAATCATATACAAATGGTGGCCTTACAATGATTAGAGAAAAAATCGACCAAAATTCCAATTATTTTTTACAAAACACCTCATTTCTAAATATGATATTAGATAGCAAGTTGAGTAAAATAGTGGAAAAATTAAAGAGTGTAGCTCAATAAAATTGAAATTCGGATTTCGCATACCGTCACTTACAAAAAGAATCGCTGCCCGGACATCGGTTAAGCGGATAGTTCGACACAACTTGGGTTTTAAAGCGCCAATGGGTTGGGGTTGGTTGACAAATCCTAAGAAGGCTGCATATAATCGAGTTTACAACAGGACAACTACTGGATGCATGGTTACCTTGTTTTGGCTTTTGAGCATACCAACTCTTTGTATATTCCTGTTATTCAAGTTTTTTTAGAGGTTCTTTTTCACTATACGGTTGATATAACGTATAAATTCCTTTGATCCGACAACTTGTACATCCTCTAAAAATCCTAACACAAAGCGCCCTGGAGCTTGAAAGCTCTGTACCAATGCTTTGAAATAATAGCGATCGGTATCCGGGATATGTTTTACAAATGGAATGGACATCGGATATTCTTCTTTCAAGACTAAACTAGCACGCATACTCATCTGGATCTCGATTTCTTTATTCATTGTCTTCCCTTGGAAGCCAAAAATGT
>JACCEA010905026.1_pt1 | contig 13008 bp, 6 predicted proteins | sample 7449851 | NCBI WGS metagenome assembly JACCEA01 (sample SAMN15323453, study PRJNA562643) | freshwater metagenome | isolation source: river surface water | place: USA:Blue River Watershed | collected 2017-08-18 | reverse complement strand
CGGCGCACAGGAAGACGAAGGTGAGGAAGAGAGTGTCGGTCACGATGGGGCAGAGCCTAGCGCATCTGCCCCGCGGACACCACGCGCCCGTCAGGGCGCAGGCGCGTCTTCCTCCGGCACGTACACCATCGTGCCATCGTCCATGCGGTAGGTGACACCGGCGCGCACGCCCTGGCCTTCGCCGATCTCGCCGCTGCTGCGGTACTGCGTCAGTTCCTCGCCCTCCTTGATGATCATCTCCATGTTCTCCTGGCCCGGGTTCTTGATGACCACCACGTCGTCCTCGCTCAGCAACGGGTTCAGCGGATTCTGCGCGATCAGCATCAGCAGCACGGCGATGATCACCAGGAACACGTCGATCAGGTTCACCACACTGAGGATGGGATCGTCCTGATCGTCCTCACGCAGGATGGACAGGGCTTTCGGTGTGGCGCTCATGCGGTGGCCTCCGTGCTGCTGATCGCTTCCCGCGGCTGCGCCTGTGCGCTGCTGTGCACCAGGCCCTGGTTGTAGTCGCTGATTTCCGCCAGCAGCCAGCGGCGCTTCACCAGCAACACCACGAAGGTGATCGAGGCGGCCATCAGGGCAGTGATCACCGCCGAGAAGGCCACTTCCAGTTGCTGGGCCATGCCCAGGGAATCCCCCTGGGACACGGCGATGAGGGCAGGCCCCATGGGGATCATGGTGGCCACCAGTCCCAGCATCGGCGCCACGCGGCTGACGATGCGCAGCGGCTCCAGTTCCTTGAGCATCTGCAGCTCCAGCGTCTCGATCGCGACATGCTCATGCACGGCGATCAGCCGTGAGATGGTGTTGGGATAGCGGCCGAACAGCCAGCGTCCCACAATGTCGTAGAGGAACTCGCCCAGCACGAACAGGGAGTAGCAGAACATCAGGGCCAGCACCAGCAGCACCGGCAGCATGAAATACGCAGTCACCTGCGACAGGGCATTCTCGATCATCAACATCACAATTCTCCTTGGGTTCTTGTCAGTAAAGGGTATCGATGCGGCGTGACTGGAGGTCGCGCTGGATCATGCCGGCAGCGATCATGCCGAGCAGCAGCCACAGCCAGAACAGCTCGCGCACGTCTTCCGCCGTGGGCATGGCGACTTCGCGCATCACTTGCCCCTGCACGGTGACGCTTTCGCCGCTGGCGGCGCTCTCCTGCGCGGGCTCGGAGATCGCTTCGCTCGCCGGTTCCGGCAGCGCCTCGGCGGGCACCGGCGCGGCGGTGTTCAGGCCGAAGCCGGCTGCCAGCGTGTTCACGTACTCCTGGAAGTCTTCATTGGCGGTGAACACATCGTGCTGCTGGTCGATCTCGGTGTAGGTTTCCACCAGTTCGCGCAGCGTCTGTTCGCTGGCTTCCCAGTAGCCCTTGCGCGCGGCTTCCAGCATGCGTTCGGTGATTTGCGCCAGGGCCTCGGGATTGGTCTGCTCGAACCAGTCGCGAGTGCCCAGGTCGTAGCGGTCCATCACATAGCTCGCATGGAACTCGTCCCATTGATCGTCGCGCACGATGCTGGCGTCCATCACCTGCCAGCCCCAGAAGTTGTTGATGGTCTCCAGCAGTTGCAGGGTGCCGGCATAGCCTTCGGCTTCCATCTCCTTGATCCAGTTCGGGTGCTGGTACACCGCGCGCAGCTCCTGCGCCAGGAACTGCTCGGCGCGCTGCAGTTTCGCCCGTGCCGGGTCGCGCATATTGGAGATGTACATCTGGGGCGGAGCGCCATCCAGATGCTGCACCGCCAGCGAGATGCCGCCCAGGTATTCGAAGGAATGGTCATTGTCGAGCAGGCCGCGCAGGTTCGAGGAGCGCGACATCACGGCCGCCGAGGTGCCCTTGAGATGCGTGGAATACACGTTCACGGGGCTGCCATCCGGGGCGGTGATCTTGCGGCTCCATTGTTCCGGGTCGGGACCATAAGCCCAGGACATGCGCGACAGATAGACCTCGGCGAGCTTGCCGTCGTCGGCGTCCCACTGGTCGGACATCAGGCTGGCATCGGGCAGGCCGGTGCCGTAGTCGCCGGACTCGTTGCCGAACACGCGGGTCAGCGCGGCATTGCGGGCTGTGGCCTCGTCGACGCCGGCCAGGGTCAGTTCGCCCAGAATGCGCTCGCTGTTGGCGCGCACGAAGTTCATCGCCAGCGGCTCGTCGGCATTGGCGGCCAGCAGCACGGCCTCGTTGAAGCGCTCCATCACGATGGGGTACTGATCGCGGTAGAGGCCGGTGATGGACACCACCACGTCGATGCGCGGGCGACCGAGCTCTTCCAGCGGAATCAGCTCCATGCCGGTGACGCGGCCGCCGCTGTCCCATTGCGGACGCACGCCCAGCGCGTCGAACACCTGGGCTTCGAGCATGCCCAGATGGCGCACGGTCTCGGTGCTGCGCATGGCAAAGGCCAGCTTCTGCGGGAACACGCCGTGCGTCTGCTGATGGCTGTCGATCAGGCTCTTCAGCGCATCCTGGCCGCCGGCCCAGGCCGAGCGGGTGGGCACGCGGGCCGGGTCGAAGCCGTACATGTTGCGGCCGGTGGGCAGGGCGTCGGGGTTGCGGATCGGGTCGCCGCCATAGGACGGGTCGATCCACTGGTCGGAAAGCCCGGCCAGCACGGCCTCGATCTCGCCGCCGGCGTTCAGGTCGCGCAAGTACTGCCTGCCTTGATCGCGCAGTGCCACCAGCGCAGTGTCTTCGCCATCGCTCGCACTCAGCGGTTCGTTGCCCACGACATGACGGGCCACGAACTGGTAGGGGCGCGTGTCGCGCAGCCCTTGATAGTCGATCTTGAACGCTTGGGCCACACTGTCGTAGCCCATCTTCTGCACCAGCGGCTCGCCCAGCATCTGCATGATGTTGCTGGCCAGGTGCTCGTCGAGCGCGGTGGTGCCGAAGGCGTGCATGCCCAGCGGCTGCATGGCCATGCCCAGCTCTTCCAGATAGTTCTCGATGTCGCGCAGGAACTCGTCGAAGCGGGCCATGAGTTCCTCTTCCGTCCAGTCCAGATCCTGGTGAATGTTCATCTCGACGGCCTTGGCCACGATCAGCTCGCGCGCGTTCTCCTTCACCAGGCCTTCGTCCACCAGCTGGTACTCGGTGATAAGGTCGTTGATGGCCGAGAAATCATCTGACAGACCGGCCGGCGAGAATGGCGGGGTCTGGTGACTCACCACCACGCCGCGGCCGCGACGCTTCACGTGCACGGCCTCGGACATGTTGTCGACGATGTAGGGGTAGATCACCGGGATGTTGCCCACCAGCAGATTCGGGTTGTCGTAGATCCACAGGCCGCGCTCCTTGCCGGGCAGCCATTCCTGGCTGCCGTGGGTGCCGAAGTGGATGATGGCGTCGGCTTCGATCTGCTCGCGCACCCACAGGTAGGTGGCAAGGTAGCCGTGGTGCACGGGCAGCAGGGTGTCGTGATAGAGCACGTCGTTCTCTTCTGCCGGCGCGTCGCCGCGGGAGGGCTGGGGCAGCACGTAGAGATTGCCGTACTGGGTGCGCGGGATGACGAAGCCTTTCTCGCCGTCGCGCTCGATCACCCAGTGGCTGTCTTCCGGCGCGCCCCAGCGGCCGACGATGTTGTCGCGCACGCTGGCAGGCAGGGTGGCCAGCCAGGCGTCGTAGCGGCTCAGGGGCAGGAAGTCCCACGCACTGGTCTGCTGGATGTCGACGATGCCCTCACTGCGGTAATACGGTCGCAGCATGTCGGCGATGGAGTCGATGAGCTGCTGCTCGCCGACGGGGTCGATGGTGTAGCCGTTGTCGCGCAGCGCGGCGGCGAGGCTGGCGACGGACACCGGCACATTCAGGTTCGACGCGCCCATATTGTGTTCGCCGGGCGGGTGGTTCCAGAAGAACAGGGCGAGCTTCTTGTCCGCATTGGGCGCGCGGCGCAGTGCGGCCAGGTTCAGGGCCTTCTGCAGCAGCATGTCGATGTGTTCCTCCACGGGCACATACTCGCCGTCCTCGTTGGTGGTGATCACCACCGGGTCGATCAGGCCGATGTACTCGGCGATGATCAGATTGGTGGGGATGCCGAAGTTGCTGATGCCGGCGGTGTCCTCCAGGTACTGCTGATAGGTGCCGTCGCGGTACTGCACGGCATTGATGGCGGGAATGTTCAGCGCCTTCAGCCAGGCCTTGCGGCCTTCCGGGTCGCTGCCCAGGAAATTGTTGATGACGATGACGTCGAGGAACACCTCGCCGTTGCGCATCACCAGCGTGTCGTCCGTCAGGTCGAGCGTGGCGACGTCCAGCGGGTTCATGAAGTCCTGGGACACATCCGTGCTGGCCGGGTCGCTGTGCGCGGCGGTGCTGGATGCCGGGCTGAAGCTCTCGGCGGGGCGCCCGGAGCCGGCGGGGCGTCCGCTGCCTCCGGCCGTGTCAGGTCGCCCGCTTCCGCCGGCGGTTGCGGGCCTGCCACCACCCTGTGCACCGTTGAGTTCCGCACGCGTGCTGGCCACGCGGCTCGAGCGGTACAGAATCACCGGCACGGCGCCGGCCTCGCGCACTTCCAGCGCGAAGCGGTCCATCATGCCCGTCTGTCCGTCGGAGATGTAACTGGACGACATCTCCATGCCGATCACGGGCCGGCCGTCGGCGCTCAGGTCGTACTTCTCCTGCCACCAGGCGAGATAACTCTCCAGGTCGTTGAACACCAGGCGTTCGTAGTCCGGGTGATAGATCGCGCGTTCCGGCAATTCCAGCGGCGGCTCGATGCCCGCGACGCTGGCGCCGGTCAGCAGTGCCTGGGAGTACTGCGCCAGGCGGCTGAAGTTCACCGTGGTGCCGCCGGAGTAATAGGCGAACAGCTGCTGCGCGTGCTCAGCCTCCAGACGCACGCCGCGCATGCGCACCGGCGGGCTCATCACGTTGACGCTGAGCACGGGAATGTCCACGCGATTGAGGAAGTCGCCCACGGCGGCCTGCACCAGGGCCTGGTCGTCACTGCGCGGGGCGTCGATGATCACCATGTCGGCGCCGTCGAGTGCCTCGCCAATGCGGGCGGGGGAATGCACATCCACCTTCACCCAGTCGATCTCGAGCCCCGTGCCCTCGGCGGCGCGCTGCAGCATCTCGAACTTGCGCTGCAGCACGAAGTCGGTGGACACGATGGTGAGCTTCTCGGCCAGTGCCGCATGGCTGAACGCCAGCGCGGCGGCAAGGCCCAGGGCCCTGCTGCACAGCGCGCCCCAGCGTGAAGGTCTGCTTGTACCGTTCATGGTGATTTCCCCTGATTAGTTGAAGCGGGCTTCAACGCTGAGCCACGCATAGCGGCCGCGGTCGGCGTAGGTGAACAAGGCGGATTCTTCCAGCAGGTTCAGATCCGTCAGGTTGTCGACACCGGCGCGCAGCGTCATGGTGCTGTTCAGCTCGCGTGCCACGGAAAGATTCCAGTAGGTGTAGTCCGGCAGTGTCTGCAGCACGGCGGCCGCGCCGCGGCCCACCAGCTGGAATTGCTCGCCCACGTAGTTGGCCCGCAGCTGCGCCGACCAGCCACGCCCGCCGTCCCAGCCCAGACGCGCATTGGCGGCGTGTTCGGGGCGCTCGGTCAGCGCCTGTCCGGTGGACTTGTTCTCGCCATCCAGCCAGGTGTGATTCACGCTGATGTCGAACTGGCTGCCCAGCGGCATGCTGAAGGCCAGCTCGGTGCCCTTGATGCGGGCTTCATCGACGTTCACGCGGCGCGAGGTGCCGTTCTTGACCACCTGGCCGCGAACCCGCACGGGCAGCGTGAGGTCTTCGCTGACCAGCAGGTCCTCGAGTTCGTTGTCGAAGGCCACGAGATTGATCTGCATGGCGCCCAGGCGGTAGTCCACGCCCAGCTCATAGCCATCCACCACTTCCGGGGCCAGATCGGGATTGGCGATCAGGTCATAGCCCGGACGGCCGCTCTCGTAGCCCGGTGTGGTGTATTTCAGGTGCGGGGCCTTGAAGCCGTGGCCATAGCCCAGCTTCACCGTGAGGGCGTCGCTCGGCAGGTACACCAGATAGGCGCGCGGGCTCAGCTCGGAGCCGAAGGTGTCGTGCTCGTCGCTGCGCAGGCCCAGAGTGAGGCGCAGCGGGTCGGCCAGGCGGATCTCGTCCTGCACATAGGCTGAGAAGGTGCCCGCTTCCGCTTCGCCGCCGGCAAAGCTCTGGTGCACATGAAACTGTTTCAGGGACTCGAAGCCAGTGGATAGCGTGTGCGAATCACCCAGCGGCATCACAAGTCCACCGTCGATCACTTCGTTGCGCTGGCCCTGCGTGGGCGACTTGGCGGGCGGCACGCGCGGATCGCTGTAGCGCGTGGAATTGGTGACCTCGGACTCATAGGCGCCAAGTCGCGCACTGAAGCGCTGGAAGTCGCCCTTCCAGCCCAGGGCCAGATGGTCGCGGGTGATGTCGCCGTGGTTCTTGTAGATCAGCTCCTGCCCCGTCACTGACTCCAGTCGGTAAGAGCCGCGCACTTCCTCGGCGCGCGAGACATCCAGCGTGAGCGACTGCTGCTCGTTCAGGCGCAGTGTGCTGCCGAGCACCAGATTGCTGCCGCGCTTGCCTTCGCGCAGGCTCAGCGCCGGGCTGCGAGTGTCGTCCGGGTAGGGCAGGTCGGTTCTGCTGAAGTGCGAGGCGCCCAGCGTCACACTCAGGTTCTCCGTCACGGGGCCGGCGGCCGCGACCGACGCATTGAACTCGTCGCCGCCGCTGCCTTCTGTCTGGCCGCCCTGCTGCGCGCGGAAATTGCCGAACCAGCGTTCATCCGCCGGCTTGGTGATGACATTGATGACGCCGCCGAAGGCTTCGGAGCCGTAAAGGGAAGACATCGGGCCCCGCACGATCTCCACACGCTCGATCAGCTCCATGGGCAGCCAGTCGAAGCGAAAGTCCGAGTGCTGGATCACTTCGTCCGAGGCACTCAGGCGACGGCCGTTGACCAGCATCAGCGAGTAGTCGCGACCCATGCCGCGCACGCTCACGGACGAGCGATTGGAGCCGCCGCCCGTCGGGTCCATGGTGATGCCCTGGGTCTCGCGCACGGCCTGCAGCACATCGGTGACATTGCGCTCGCGCAGGTCCACCTCGTTGATCACCGAGATCGACGCCGGCGCCGTGCGCAGGGTCTGCGCGTAGGAGCCTGCCGTCACCACGATCTCTTCCGGCTCCTGATCGGCCTGGGCCAGGGCCAGCGCGGGGCTGAAAAGGCAGCTCAGGCACAGGGCGTGACGGATGTGGCGGGTGAGCAAGGAGACTTGTGCGGTGTTGGCGGATCGAACGTTCATCATGGGGCTGCTCCTGTGGCAGGGCTGTGGCGAGTGCACGTGCGGCCTCGCCTGTGGGAGAAAAGTGGCGGGAATATAGAGCGCGCGCGCGTGCCGGTCGCTGTGACACGGTGTCGCGCGGCGGATTGTCGCGCGACAAAAAGTCGCGCAGTCCGGGGGCCACGGGGTATGATCCGGCCACACCGAGGCAGGCAGGACGCCGCCTCACCTTCGTTCATCTCTCGTTGTGGATCCCTCATGCCTGCCACCGATCCGACCGTGCTCAGCCTCGCGCCCGTCCTGCTCGCCCTCGTCATTTCCATCAGCTTGCGCAATGTGATCTTCGGGCTGTTCGTCGGGCTCTTCGTCGGGGTGCTGATGATCGAGGGGCCCGCGCTGCCCGCCGGCGTGAGCCTGCTGGTGCGGGACTATCTGGTGCCTCAGGTCACCGACAGCTACAACGCCGGCGTGCTGGTGCTGCTGGGCTTCATCGGGGGCTTCGTGGCGCTGATGGAGCGCTCGGGGGGCGGGGCGGCGTTTGCGGCCAAGGTCGCGCGCTACATCACCACCAAGGCGCGGCTGCAGATCTCGGCCTGGATCGGCGGCATCATCATCTTCTTCTCCGACCTGGGCACGCCGCTGATCATCGGCCCTACCTTTCGTCCCATGGCCGACCACCTGCGGGTGTCGCGCGCCAAACTGGCGTACATCATCGACTCCACGGCCTCGCCCGTGGCGATTCTGGTGCCCTTCATTGGCTGGGGGGTCTACATCATGAGTCTGCTGGAGCAGCAGTTCACCAGCCTGGGTCTGGAGCAGTCAGACTTTCAGGCCCTGATTGCCGCCCTGCCGTTCCAGTTCTACGCCTGGCTGGCGCTGCTCGCCGTGCCCTTGCTCGCGCTGACGCGTGTGGAGTTCGGGCCGATGGCGCGCTCCGAGCGCCGCGCGGCGGAAACCGGCTTGACGCCGGAGGAAGCCGCCAGTGCCGCCTTGAATGCGCCGCCTGACAGTGCCAGCGCCAAGGCGCACGCCTCGTTCATCTGGCTGCCGCTGCTGGTGCTGTTCGCCGTGCTGCTGTGGACGCTGGTGCCGCTGGGCTTCCCCTTCGGCCGCGTGAGCGGGGCGGACTTTCGTGCCGGGCTGTCCACGGCTTACCTGAGTGCCGCCGGGGCACTGATCCTGCTGATGGCCTGGACGGGTGCGCAGCGCTTCATGAAGAGTGTGCAGGTGTATCTCGACGGCATGAGTCGCATGCTGCAGGTGGCGGTGATGCTGCTGCTGGCCTGGGCCATGGGCGACATGACGGCGGCGCTGGGCGGGGATGTCTATGTGGCCCGACTGGCGGCCGAGAACGCGGCGGCCTGGGCGCTGCCGGTGATGATCTTCCTGGTGTCCTGCTGCATTTCCTTCGCCACGGGGTCGTCCTGGGGCACCTTCGCGATCATGTTCCCGCTGGCCCTGCCGGCCGCCGTCGCCATCGACGCGCCGCTCTACGTGTGCATCGGCGCGGTGCTCTCGGGCGGGCTGTTCGGCGACCATTGCTCGCCGATTTCCGAGACCACGATTCTCTCGTCCACCGGCGCGGGCTGCGATGCCTTCGAGCATTTCCAGACGCAATTGCCCTATGCGCTGGCCAACGGCGTGCTGTGTCTGGGCGGCTTCGTGCTGGCGGGCCTCACCGCTTCGGCCTGGACCCTGGCCCTGCTGCTGCCGCTGCAGATCGCCGCACTGCTGGTCTATGGTCGCGTGCGCGGGCGGGTCGGAATTGACTCAAGTGGGAAGTAGGCCTGCAATTGGAGGCATCCCAGGCACTGCACGAGGCTCCGGGTGGCGGGCGCCGCGTTCAGCGACATAAGAGACCCGCACCGAGCGAGCCGGGAGACCGTGGCGCCCGGCGATGCGAGGGCACCCGGGAGGGGTGCGGGTCAGTCGCAGAACGCGGTGCCCGCCGCCCGGAGCCGGGTCGAAGCCGTCACGGCTGGAACATGTACGAGAACTTCACGAAGATCTGGTCGCCGTCCTTCTTCAGGTCATTGGTGACCACCACCTCACGCTCATCCTCCACCTCGATGATGTCGAAGTTGCTCTGATTGCTGTTGTAGCCCACGTAGAGCGCCGACCACGGGTTGATCACGTAGCGCAGCAGGATGTCGAAGTTCAGGTTCTTGTCGTCCACCAGACGCGTGTTCGGGCCCGCGTCCGTCTTCTCGTACTGCGTGATGAAACGCAGGGACATCTCGCGCGTGAACTGATAGTTCCAGCTGCTGCGGAAGATCTCGTTGGTGAACACCTTGCCACCACGGCCATCCAGCTCCGTGGTCACGTAGGAATTGTCCACGCGCAGACGCTCGATCGGGCGCCACAGCACGGAGAGGTCGAAACGCTGCGTGTCGGCCACCGAGGGCAGCGTGCCACGACGCGGCACCAGGTTCAGCGCGCTGCCGTTGCGGTAGCTCACGTCGAAGGTCAGCGTCGAGAGCGCCGTGTTGCGGTAACGCGCGTTCACGTTGTCGTAGCGGTAGGCCACCGGGCGGGTCAGGCCGGCGAAGTCGATCGGACGCAGCACTTCCGTCACATCCTGCGCGCCCACCGTGATGCGGCTGGTGGCATAGACCCAGTTGATGCTGGGCGAGACTTCGGAATAGACCTTCACGCCGTCCTTGTCGTCCTGGTAGACGAACATCGCGCCCGGCGCCCAGTTGTTCAGCGACGAATTCTCCGGATAGAACTGGTAGTCATTGCGCCAGTGAATGCCGGAGATGTCGGACTTGAAGAAGCGGTTCTGGAAACCCAGCTGGGTGCGGAAGTCGGCGTCGGTGTCCACGAAGTGGAAGTGTGTGTTGTAGCCACGGCCCACACGGTCCACACGGATATTGCGCTGGATGCCGGTGAGTTCCGCGCCGCCGAAGGTGGGCTCGGTGTCGGTGGCGATGAACTCCAGGTTGGTCACCCAGTTCTCGTTGAAGCGGAACTTGCCGTCGGTGCTCAGCACGCGGTTGTAGCCATCCACCAGCTCGCGGTCGGTGAACATCATGCCGATGCGGTCCTGGCCCTGCAGGTCGCGGTAGGCGCGGAACACGCCGATGGTGGCCTTCTCGCCGCGCAGCGGGTCGGTGCGGTCACGGTTCAGGCCAGGGGCCTCGTCGTTCATCAGCATGGTGCCGAAGCCCCAGGGGCCGGAACGGCCGGTGAAGCGCAGGCCCATTTCCGGGTCGACGATGCGGCGGGTGAACAGCAGGATCGAGTCGGTGGCGAAGAAGTCCGCGTTCTCCACGAAGAACGGGCGGCGCTCCGGGTACTGCACTTCGAAACGCTCGTTCACCGTCACCTGAGGCTCGTCGGATTCCACCTGGGAGAAGTCCGGGTTCAGCGTCAGGTCGAGCACCCAGGAATCATTGAACACGAACTTGGCGTCCACGCCCACGTCGTATTCCTTGTCGCTGGCCAGCATTGGGCCGCCGGGGGCGCGCATGTCCAGCGCTTCCACGTCACGGGCGAACACGAAGGGGATGATCTGGGTGTTGCTGCCGGGCTCCACGTTGCGGATGCCGGTGAGCAGGGCGGTCTGGTTCAGACGGCCGTCGATGCTGTTGGAGTAGGGCGGCCAGAAGCTTTCCTCGCTCAGGCGCGGAATCTGGCGGCTGGCCTGCACGCGCCACACCTGATCCTGCACGGCGGGGAAGCGCAGACCACGCAGCGGCACGCGGATGCGCACGATGTAGCCCTGCTCGTTCACTTCGCCGTCGCTGTCCCACACGGCTTCCCAGGTGGTGTCGAAACCGGCGCGATTGGAGAAGCCCTCCGTCCAGCGTGCATCCCACTGCACGCCCAGCGGGGAGACGCGGAACGTGTAGGCGGTGCGCTGGTCGTTGAAGGTGTCGATGGTCAGCTCGACGGTGTCGTCGCCGCTGATGTTCTCGCGCGAGGCGAGGTTGGCGCGGATCTGGGAAGGATCGGTATCGAACGCCAGGAACACGGCGTACAGCGCTTGCTGGTCATAGCCCAGGTACACCTCGGTGCGCTGGGAGGCGGGAGCGCCGTCGGTGGGCTCGCGCTGGACGAAATTCTCCATCTTCGCCATCTGCCGGGCCAGCGCGGTGCTCGGGCTCATGCCGGCGAAATCGCTCAGTTCGGGTTCCTGGTTCAGAAGGGGGATGGACAGGGTGGGGGCTGCGTCGGCTGCGTAGGTGGCTGCTGGAAGGGCAAAAGCGAGCAGGCACACGAACAGGCCGGACAAGAATCGGATAACAGGCATTGCGTTCTCTCCGCCGGGGATTGCTTTGTTTTTGTATGGCCGGGGGCTCGGTTGCCCCTCTGGGTGATCGGCGGGCAAGTTAACACGAATGCATCATTCAAGCAGCGACAAATTGTCACCGCAGCAGGCGCCTTCAGGGCGCGGGAGTCTGAGGCAGCAGGGGATTGCCGAACTGCGCACGGTAACGCTGGCCGATCAGGGTGGCGCCGATGTTGTTCAGGTGGCTTTCGTCGCGGTAGAGCGGCGTGCCGTCGAGCGTGGTCTGGCAGCGCTGCGCATCGCACAGCACGGCGGCCGGGTTGATCCACTGCAGCTGCGGGAAGCGGGCCTGGGCGGCGGCCTTGAAGCGCTGGAAGGCGGCGCCGCGCTCGCGCACCGTGGCGGCGTCGATGCTGCAGTCGTCCATGGCCTTCAGCAGGCAATGGGCATAGGTGGCCGAGGGCAGCTCGGGCACGTCCTCCAGCATCACCACGCGATGGTTCTGCTGCAGCAGCCAGGCGATGGCGTCGAGGAAATAGCCCTCGAAGGCCGGGTTTTCGAGATAGGCGTTCCACCACGCCCCCATGTACACCGTCATGGGACGCTGGCGCAGGTACTCCTCCAGCGCGGTGTTGCGGTCGATCTTCTCCTGATTGCCGTCGAAGGCCGCGGGGGTCTGATCGGCCCGCACGAAGGGGTTGGAAGCGCGCGTCACCAGCAGCAGGGATTCGCCGGCCTCTTCCAGGAATTCCTCCATGAAACCGATCAGGTGGATGGCGTGGGAATCCCCGATCAGCACGCTGCTCGGCCCCTGCGCCGGCGCGGGCACGCCGAACAGGCAGGCCTCACTCTGATCGAAGGCGTATTCCTCGCCCTTGAAGCAGGGCTCGAAAAGGTCGGCGGCATTGTGCTGCGCGATGATGCGGTACAGCTCGCGGCGCTCGGGCGTGATGCGAAAGCTCAGATCATCCGCCAGGCGAATGGTGGACTGCACCACCCACAATGCCAGCGCGGGCAGCAGCAACAGCCGCAGGGCGGACTGCTTCAGGTTCCAGGGCCGGTAGCGCCAGCGCTGTTCCACGAAATGAAAGGTGAGCCAGGACAGCCCGAGCGCGGCAGCGAACAGGCCCGCGCGCAGCGGCCAGGTCAGCTCGATGAGCTGGTAGTGCAGCAGGGCCACGGGCGGCCAGTGCCACAGGTACAGCGAATACGACAGCCCGCCCAGCAGCACCAGCGGGCGCAGGCTGAGCAGACGCGCCACGGCGGTGTCGGTGTGATGCATGCCGGCCAGCAGGATCATGGCGCTGCCGGCCGTGGGCCAGAGGGCGTTGTAGCCAGGGAAGTGGGCCTCGGCGTCCAGCCACAGCGCCGTGGCCATGATGAGCAGCAGCCCAGTCATGGCCAGCGCCTGCGCCTGCAGCCGGCTCAGGGCCGTGGCCTGGGCGCCGTAGAGCGCCACGCCGGCGCCCAGCAGCAGCTCGAAGGCGCGGGCCGGCAGCAGGTAATAGGCCGCCGCACGGGCGTTCTCG
>JACCEA012056765.1_pt1 | contig 13010 bp, 12 predicted proteins | sample 7449851 | NCBI WGS metagenome assembly JACCEA01 (sample SAMN15323453, study PRJNA562643) | freshwater metagenome | isolation source: river surface water | place: USA:Blue River Watershed | collected 2017-08-18 | reverse complement strand
CTCTGGTGGAGCCTCTACATGGACAGGGCCTTCTTCATATCACCCTTACACTTCATCCTCTTCAACAGCAGCATCAACAGCATTTGAATTAGCAGTAGTAGCAACTTCGGGTTCTTCCTCGTCTGATGAATCCTCACTAGTGGTTGGGGAATTGAGTACGTTGAGTGTACATTGAGTGAACGATACACTGACTGTCCATCTCCTTCAGAAGGAAGAGTGGGAGTGATAAAAGGGGTCCATATTGTTGTAATGGCTGAACTTACAAACGTTGCCTAACGTCCAGTCATAATGGCAACGCTTACAGGAATACAAATGAGTTCCGCCGATGGGATCATGGGTGTTTGGAGTACATTACAATGCGGCCAGAGTGCATTGTCTGAGCAAAATCGCGTATACCCTCAAGCATATGGGAGTGAAGGTGAAGCGGATATTTGGGTGGGTGTCCGTCCATTAGCAGCAGCTTGCAACTGAGTTCCAATGGAAGTGATTGATGATGAGACAGTGGCGGTTCTAGTGGAACTGACCGGGAACCAATCCCTGCAAATGATCTTCAGAACCATCACCAATGACTGTAAATGTAGATCATCTTCTCCGTCAGTCTACTCTGGGCTGGAAAACGTTGGTCGACTTCAAATGAACCTAATTCTTCATTTTCTTTCGTCATTGAAAATTTTTCCAAGTCCAAGTTTGAAAGGCAAATTAATAAAATTTGGCGACGGTTTCGACGGGGTACTCGATAAGACATCGAAAATAATCAATAGTATAGGTTTTGGAGGCATACTGACTTTCGGATGATCGAATAAAATACAATATCAATTTGCGTAATTTAAGTTTAGTTTATTAAATCGTACTTCATGAACTCCAAAACAATATAGTATCCACACATGGTATTGTGTAGCGTATTTGTTTTTAAAATTTTCTTCTCGCAGAGTGATTGATGGTGCACCTGAACATTATGGTGAAATGGAAGTGTATGCTCATCCCTCTTCGAATCGACAAGACACAGAATTATTGTCCACATTTCACGAAAAGCTCCTGTCTGTGCTACGAAATTCTCAATTTTTGAAACCCTTGCATGTTGAGGTTCAAAATGAAAGTTATTGGTATTACATGAGGCAACGCCTCAACCCTCGTCGTCATAGTCATCTCTCGGTCAAATATAATCCCAGCAACTTGAAACATGAAGCATATATTTACGATTTGAAAAGAAGAGAAGAAGATCTTGAAATAGTTCCCAAAAAGACTTTAGTTGGTACAGCGAGTTCCAAATGGCAAGCATTCCAATTGGGCGAGCAAGCTATGCGTGAACGTGACAAAAGCAAGCCCATCATACCAGATGAACATTTGCTGGACCCAACTTTCCGCAATGTCAGTAAGAAGGATCTCATTGCAAATACTCATTTTCGTATCACAATTGTAAGTGAAGTGTTTAAGAGGATTCCGTCAAGTGACAGACTCATTTTAGTTTACGACGAAATCCTGTCATCATTGGGAATTTCGGTTGATCCAAATGGAGTTAATCCGTTTATTACTCCACCTAGCCAATTTAAGTTATCGTCAACATATGGAAATATGGTTTGCAACCTTCCAATATTTCGATTTCTTCTTCCCGCTGATCACCGTGGAACTTATCTCCAATTTTGTACAATGTCGCCTTCTCAATGGAGGCCGGATCAATTTATTCCAATTTTGTCGGAGCGGCTGGGGAAAAGTCATGGTCATGTGCAGCAATTGCAAATTGACTCTAATGTCAAGCCGTTGAAGCAAAAACAAAGAATTAAGAAGCTCACAACAGCTCCAGATAAAACCACTAATGCTCAGCGACCTACTACCATTTCAAAATCCGATTCACAGAAACGATCAATGGCAGACACGTTAGGACTTGATCCAACAGTTTCTGGAGTTGCTTATGAACAATTGGGAGGAATATATGGCCATTTCTTCAATGATTTATCAAACGATGTTCGAGATATGGTTCTTAATAAGTATAAAGATAACAAAGACCTGATTAGAACTGTCAACAAACAACCGTCGTCCATGGAGCAAAAGCACAACAAAACTGCACATTTGTCAACTTTGAAGCACCATGATGAAGAAGAGGAACATTCATTCCAACCACGTACTCATTTGGCGAAGCTACGAAGCAAGCTGAATGTTGATGGTAAGAGAGGCGATGCGGATACTGGTACAATGAACCAAGAAGAAATGCGAGAAGAGGTGTTGATGTCGAACAAACGTGTAGAAATGGCAGCCGTCCGAATTCAGCGAATACGAAGGACTCATTTACTGATTCGTGCTATAAAGCAACAATGGAAAAAAATATATTCCACTCTCACTATTCAGCGCATTATTCGGGGCCAATTTGGCAGAAGGTATGCCAAAATGTTTTCAAGATTGAAACCAATAGCTGCTATAAAAATTCAGAAATTTTATCGAGATTTAAAGCGCTACTGCGTACTGAAGATGTGGAATTATTTGTCATATCGTATTACACGGGTTGTGTTACCAAAAATCAAGCTATTCATAAAAAACTGCTTCGTTTCATGGATACGAAAACGAAATGAGAGTGCCACATTAATTCAAAAAATTTGCCGAGGGAGAATCGCCAGAGTCAAACAATATAAAATATTTGGCCAGCGAGTTTTCTTCAAGGAATTATATCAGCATGGAGCCATTCAAATGCAGAAAATAATCCGCGCTTATTTGGCTCGAAAGTATTATCGCGAAGTTCACGTTCCTCAGAAGTTGTTTTTCATCATCGTTATCCCAGCTGTAATTCGAATGCAAAGGATTTTTCGTGGAAGAATTGCAAAGAAAGTTGCAGCCCGAAAGCGGTATGAATTAAAGTGCCTATTGCTGCTCCAGAGAGTGGTAAAATCTTTTGTGAGGCGCGTTTGGGATGAACAAAAGCGCATTGCCCAGCTGGAAAAGAACTCCGCTACGACCATGCAGCGTCTTTATCGTGGCTTCTATGATAGAAAGCTTTATAAGTTGAAATATTATTTCTACTGGTATGACCACATATATATCCCAACAATAATCAAACTTCAATCCTGCATCAGGTGTTTCCATGCCAGGCGTGTCGTTAATATGAAGCGCACAACCATGAAGGCAACAAAAATCATTCAGAGAGCTTATCGATTTTATCGACGATACTTATTGGGAAAAGAGATACGGAGGAAGTTATTAGAAGCAAGAAGAAATCAAAACATCATTTTGATTCAAAAGAATATTAGACGTTTCTTGTACAGGAAAAAGTATCAACGCATGCTGTTGTCTTATCGCGGTCGCACTTTGTATGCAGCAAAAATCATTTTAAGAGCTTGGCGATCTTACAAATTGAATCAAAAATATCAAATATTATTAGAAAATCATCGCAAAGAAGTTCAAGATACATTATTGAAGAAGTATCTCTTGATGAGGAAAGATATTAAGAGGGATATAAAGGAGCTTAGGAATGACATCGCCGTTACGGAAAAAAGCAAAGACAGATACAAATCTCGTCTCAAAGAACTTGAATCTTATCTATCTCAAGCAGAGTTTAGGTTGAATAAGATAAAGACAGAAATGAATGGTCTCTCTTACGAAGACTTCGAAAGGGGTACGGAGTTTGTGCAAGTATTCGTTACAGTAACTAATCAGTGTAACAATTTTGTAGGTTGGGCTGAAGCACTAGGACAAGAGTATGAATTCATAATTCATCAGCAGCTTCTTGCAAAGGAAGAAATAAGATTGGTAAGAAATAGGATCATGATATTAGAGCGAGAAATTTTGCAATTGTTTTTGGAACTGGAAGAAACAGAGATGGAATTCGATGATGTCGATTCCTTTTCTAATGAAATGGTGGAAAAATCGCGTATTGTCCACCTGCAACGGGCAGAGAGGAAAGCGTCCTATTACTTGAATAGACTGATATATCGCGAAAGAGTTCATTGGAAGGTTGAAAGTAATCGAGTCAATAAAATGAGAAATTTACGGCACAACTATCAAGCCATCATGAAAGAGGTATACTTGATAAGTACATGCACATTGCTATTTTACATTATATTATTTGTTGAAAGTCGGAAGCTAATCGCCCATTTGGGTTCTACACCACGATTAGTTATGAACAACGCAAGCAGCGTGTTGATTATGAAGAATTAGTTCGACAGAGACGACTTCAAAATGAAGCGCGCGACCGGGACGAGAAATCACGACCACAAGGGTAAGGATTTTGCAATAACTGCCATTTGGTAGCCTCTTCTTACTCGATTTGATGTATCAGATATGAGGAATACTCAGTTCCATTTCAAAAAGTATTTGATCACATGATAGGCAACAACCTCGATCATCTTCGAGGCTTCACACTCGATGAACGTGCAGCTCGGTTGCGAGAACAGCAAACCGCAAATCAGGTATTCCAACATTCCACATCGATCAGTTTTTATTTTCTAAATACATTTGTCTAAGGTCATTGCGAAAAGGTCACAGAAGGGACAGTTTGCTGCTTTGAAAGAGGATTTTCGGTAATGAATTGATGAGCCTCGAGAACTATGTATTATTTGTAGTTGATGTGGATAAGAAATTACATAAATTTATAAATTATGGATACATTGTCAGAGAAATAATTTAACGAACGTGGGAATGTGATCTAACTCCAGTGATCACATTCGTGATAATCTCCTTTATGACATTATCATATTCTTTTGAGAAATCTTCAAATCCAAGTGTTTGGATTTGGTGCTTATGTAAATCGCTGTATAATTGAATATGTTGATGACCAACAGAATTCGAAACTCTTTTGTTCTTCGGTGATGAAAGCTCACTATTTGATTGATCGATATTGCCGGCTGAACCAGAATGTTTTATGAGTTTCATGGAGGCGGAGGTGAACAGCTTCACACTTTTTGCTTTGACGTTAACAAATGGCAAATAAGCCTTTTCAGCAGCATTCCTTTCGATTGGCGAAATAGTGATACCATTGAATGACTGCAATTTCGGAATTAACGCAACCATATATGCTCGTAAAATAGCGGATGCACTTTGATTAACGGGATTTTCCAAAATGTATAAGTGATGGAGATTGGAACCATACATAGCCGGTATAAACTCCACCTTCACAGTACATGAGATTTAATTATTCAAAATAGGATAAAACTTACTTGTTTCAAAGAAGAAAAATCATTATATAAGAATCTCATAGTTCGCAAGGATGATAGAGATTGCATATGGGTGCTATTAAATTTTGATACCAAACATTCCCGACGAACGTAGAGCAAGCATGTTTCTGTCACAGCCGATAGCAACCTTTTTGGTGCATTCCAATCCCATCCTTCACCAACAATTACCATCACCTTCTCATCCGGACCTAAAACCTATATCATGATAATAATGATTGACCACATCGAACGGTGAATAATCTCACTTCAATATCAAACAATGATTGCATTTTAGCCAAGCGTCCATTTCTAGCAAGGGATGCTATACTCTCTACTCCATTTGACGCACTGGGAGACATTTGAGAAATACCAGAAGTAAATTGGCCAATTTGTTGCTGAATTGAGTAGCTTTGTGTTTGGGTTTCCATTTCAACTTGCATGTCCTTATCTTTTCCATTGATATCTTTGGTTATTAGTGTTGGCTCACGGTCATCCTGTTGAACACATTCTGGCTTCGGTTCAATGGCGTGTTCACAGTCTGTACCTAGCCACTAATTAAGACATACATTTTCTTACCAATGCTCGCTTACCTGCATCCAGTGACTCAATTCGTAAAGCCTCTTGTTTGATGGTATTTCCTTCGAAATCTTCATTTATGCCGTCGGGATTCTCGTTCCGCTCGAGAGGAATGGTACCAATTTGTATAGATTTGTTTGATTCAAACATCGGAGGTGATTCCGTTGTTGCATGACGTTCTTCTTCATTAATTCGTTTTAGATCTAAATGTTTTAATGTTGGAATGGTGGCAATGATATATTGGCGATATTTAGCTGCGTCTGAGTCTGCTACAGGATTTCCATCTAAAGATAATTCAATCAAGTATTGAATCCCGAAAATACAATTCACATCATGTAAAGACTGAATATTATTGTGACTCAAAAAGACTCGCTGTAATGCTGGCAACTTATCTAACCCCTGGACGCTCTGAATCTTGTTCCGTCGCAGATTTAATTCTGTTAAAGACGTCAGAGAATTCAAGCTGTTTACAATAGAGATCCGATTTCCTGAAGATAAATAAAAGAAGTTCAGTTTTATTTGATAGTTGATAAGTTCATCACCATACCTGCTAGGTTCAGTACACGCAAATCTGCAAGACCTTCAAGTCCTTCAATTATTTTGATTTCATTGGAGTGTAGATCCAAAACGTCAAGCTTCTTCAAAGATTGGAGATTGCATATCTTTTGAATTTTATTTTTACCTGCCATTAGAACACGCAAACCTTTCACACAAACGAGCGGTCCTTCCAGTGAAGTAATTTGATTGTTGTACAAATCAAGAAAAATAAGGTTGGGTAAGTTTTCCAAATTACTTATTTGCTTGATCATATTATTTTGATAATTCAACAATCGCAATCGTTGTTCTTGCTCTAATATTGGACAGCTATCTAATTGTCGTCTGTCAAGATTTAATCGCTCAGGATTTCGTAATCTCTCATCAGGTGTTCTAAATACTACCAAATTATCTGGTTGATTCCTTACTCTTGCGAAAACAATACCATCAACAGGAAGCTCATCAGAAACTGGAACTAAATCATATCTAGGTAAAATGGAGATCGAGTTTGGCTGATCTGCTATAGCATTAGGTTGATTTGCACCCGAAACAATTTTGGCGGAAGTGTTGATCATTCCGGTGCCATTGCGACCCTGAATTGTCATTTCAGCGACTGCTCCTTGAGTAGCACTGATTCTAGGAGACACAGTTGAACTTGGTCGATAATTAATAGCGGTCGCATTTGTTGGTGGACGCCCAGTTGTTTGGGGAACACCTGACCGCGAATTGCCATTTTGAGAAGTAATTGTATTGGAATATGTCAATATTTTCCCCTTGACTGCGGAACTCCCACCTTCAATAGTCGGTGTTACCGCCCGCTGATATTGCTTGTTGTCCATTGTGAAGTAACGATATATTTACCCATCTACAAGTTTTTTTTACAAGTACAATACCATTTTCGTAATGTTTTCTATTGCGCGCTTTATTTACATTCTATTCCATGTATGGTGACTAACGCACTAACACCCTGTCTGCTTGCCACTCGTCCACCGTCCACCCGTCCACCCGTCCGAAAAAAATTAAAATATTATCCATATGTCTTAAATTTGTCTTGGAAGATGATTCTCATACACTCTAATAAATACAATGAAGAATGGATATTTCACATACAGAGATTAGGTCCTGTTGGTGTCGTCATCCCCCACGTCCCATGATATCATAAGATGATATCATGGTAGGTGGGTTTTTGCGGATGTACGTTTTCATATGTGATTATTCAAATAAGTATAAGATTGAACGGGCTTCATTTCTGTAATTGCGTAACTCGGTCACTAGACGTTTCGCCACTTCTTTGTCATCCATCTGTTTGTGCTTCATATTATTATTTAACGCGCTTCTGATTCTCCTCATCTTCAATCTAAGTAAACCTGCATGACGCCATTTTACGTTGATGTCATTGTTTTCCTTTATATTCGCTGATTTAATATGTTTATGTAATTCAGCTTCTAATATCGCTAATTGTTTCTCATCATCGCTTTCTTTTGTGACCGTTGCCAATACTGTATGATCATCAACCGGTGTCTTGTCAATCAGTTTTTTTAAACTAGGTGGTAACTCAAATGATGTCGGCTTTAAGTATATATTGCCATTGATCAGTTCGGTGTGTGTCATAATGTCATTGATTAATGTAGATTTCTTTTTCCCTGTTACCTTGATGGTGACATGTGCTATATATTTCTTGATTAAGTTCTTCAAGTCTTTCGTCACACAACCTTTAAGATATGTTTCATATTCAGTGTTCATTTTTTACAATAAAATATTAAATTAATTTTGATCGTTTTTAATATAATATGATAGGATTGAGTTTTCACTCGTACCCATCTCTTTAGCTGTCTTTTGCATCTTGAGGATTTCATCCGCTGTCGTCTTATACTTATTGGTCAGGTATAATGATCTTATAGTATCTGCTGAAACTCCATCACCGTATAAAGTTTGTAGTTTCTTACTGAACGAACTAGATGAAAATAATCCTGAACGGTTATGTAATAAATAATCTGACTCAGTATTCAACTTCTCCCATTTGCTTAATATTGTCTTTAATCCTTTTGGTATCTCAATCATACGGTCTATTGGTTGCACGTATTTCGCTGTTTTGAATTTGTTAAATACAAAATGGTTTCCACTTATGTAATTATCTTTAGCCTTGTCTATGTTATTCACTTTAAAAGCACACCAATCTAAATTACGTCTCGGTGCTATAAACACTCCTGGTGTTAGAGCAATTATGACATAATCCTGATAGAGCTTTGAATCATTGGGAAATAGTTTGACTTTTTTCTTATATGACTCAAATATATCTTTCAATTTTTGTCCCGTCATATTACTCTCTTGACGTTCAACTTTTGTTTTCTTCTGAGCATAAAGCTTATTGACGATTTCACTGTACTTAATCATTTCCTGTTTATATTTGTCATGCCCAGTTGTAACGTATAATGCCGATAATGTAGTTTTGATACTTTGTGGTGATGTCATTTTATTGATTTCCGGAATTACATTGGTAGCGTCATCCAGTTTCTTTATATCAGTGACACCCATGCGTTTCATTAAACTTTTTAATACAGATACGTATGTGATGACGGTTCCTTCACTGATATTTTTATTTCTTTTCTTTAAAGCGGTTGTTACTTCTGATTTTATATCACTCATATGATTAATAATTTATATTAACTATATCTTTATATAACATATAACTATATTTTTATTTTGTCACATTGAACGCACATGTATACGGAACTCCCACCAGAATTTTCATTTTGCTCCTATGATTTGCATAAAATTACATATATAAAATTACAAATTAAAATTAACAAATCATAGTATCACTTAAAACCTGTATTATTGTCGGTGCCTGATACCGTAATGGATTTTTTGATCCTATGATTTGCATAAAATTACATATATAAAATTTCAAATCATATTATTTAAGAAATTTTTACAAATCATAGTATCAAAAAATACAAATCATAGTATCAGAATATCAGTACTATTGTCCGTACCGATAACCAAATACTATGATTTGCATAAAATTACATAATATAAATTTACAAATCATAGTCTCAGAGTATCAGTACTGTTACCGATAACCAAATAAGTATAAAATTACATATATAAAATTACAAATCTTAGTATCAGAAATTTAAATTTACAAATCATAGTCTCAAATTGCATCGTACATAAGACATACAATATAATCATACATAATCCAGTTTAAGGTCATCTTTCAGTTGCTTCATCCGTTCTGTATAGTCATCCAATGTAACATCATGCATTGCACAATATGCAAATGATATACAATGTTTGCCACACGTATCGATTGAAACACCGTTATGATGTTTACTATACTGTTGAAACTGTATTTTGTTGTAATGAAAGTTGTAAGTTAGAGGCATGGCATATATCAAATGTGACAGTAATGGTCTAGATTCATCGAGTTAGTATCGTTCTTGTTGAGGTATATTATGCATCTCACAATCAGCTCGTATACCGTACGAATCAAAATAGTATATGTTACTGTTATTTCTACATAGGAGTGTCCAATGAAAGGAATTATCAGATGTTTGAATCAAAATAAAGCAACAACATTTAAGCTTTTTACCGATATCAATATTGGATACCATATATGATAATTTATCATTCAGTTTATAATATTCATTATTATTTTTGTATATAATAAACTTTGAAATTATTTTGTAAACATTTTTATATAACACATTAAAAGATGTCGGATAAAATATATGTTGATCTATTATTGACTAATAGTATAACATAGAATAGTACTCATCCCCGTATTCAGTTCTTTGAATCACGATCTCAACCAATCATAACAGATACATCACTTTATAGAATGTCAATAACAAGATTTTCATTGAATACGCAACTGTTACCGGTCTTTATTCCGTCAATGAATACACAAACACAATAGATATATTCAATAACAATGACATACGGAAATATTACCAATCAACAATATATGAAATATACACCACAAAATAAAGTCAATATAAGTGAACAAGAATACTATTATGTAATGAACAATCAATATGTGATCTATTTAATAAATCAATGTTTTGCCGATTGTATGGATGGTCTAATGAACAAACCAGAAAACTGTATAGCACCCAAATTAAAATTTGACGTAGCATCTCAATTAATTACATTAGAATACGATCCACAATTTTATGGATTCAATAAAAAAAACAAAATCAACATATATTTTAACTTTTCGATGAATGCATTATTGAATTCACTACCAGCATTCAACATAGGTACAAATAACCTAGGAAAGAACATACAACTAGACTTTAGATTAGGTGATAATGGAAAATTATACCAGGAGTTCAGTTCAGTAGATATATGGAATCCCGTATCCAGTATCGTGTTTACATCAAATTTAATACCGGTAGTAGGATCAAATACGCCACCAGTACAATTATATAAGGATGGAATATTACAAGTGAATTCAAGTTCAAACACAACAATGAATATAATTACTGATTTCATCGGCAATGAATTAGTGTTTAAAAATAACATATTATATAGTCCAACAGTATTTCGTTATTTAGACCTGAAAAAGGGTTCACCATTACGTGACATGGATTTACAAGTGTATTGGAAGAATAAAAGTAATGGTCTCTACGTACCTCTCTACATGCCCAGCGGTGGTTCCTGTAGTGTTAAAATAATGTTTTCTAGACTTGGATCTGATTGAATGTATAATATAATTTTATAATTATGTTATAACAAAATTTATAGTTTAATTCTATGAAAATGTTTCAAATGGTTTGTGTATGTCTTATGATTTCCGAACTTACACATGCAATGTTCACATGATATTCGTACTGTATTAAAATATTGTATAATTTCCATCAATATATCATCATAATTATCAGATGTTATACATCTCCAATTTAACAATTTGATTTGTTTCTGAAATGCGGATTGTTTGTCAGTCAAAATACCAGTACCTAAAGGTGATTTAAACTCGATACACATACCGTTATATTGATGATTAGGATTGAAGATAATTAAATCACAAACTCCGGATGTATAACCTAATATCTTTGATTGGACTCGTTTAAATGAAGTATCTTGCAATTCGCCTAGTGTGGCATTTATTAAAGCATTTTTGTAATTATTTCGGATAAAATTTATTACTTTTTTATGAAGGTCATTCTCGTTCATGATTACCAATTGATTATGTTTCGGTATCATTGCCATTCCATGTTTTCGCATTTCTGACAACATACTAAATACCCATTTCTTAAATTCAATTGCTAACGGTAATTTACTTTGAAATACTAGACTGTATAATCCGTCTTCATTGATTAAGGTTATGTTACTTTTCAGATTGGATTGAAAGTTAGGATGTAACTTTTTGTAATCAGCAACTGTAATTTTACTCTCATCCCAAACGTGATCAACGACGGCTTTACGACCTAATGCATAACCTAATAGATTCGCGATTTGTGTACCGATAAACCTAGGTTGGTCATTGGTACCGAAAACTGATATACTTTCTTCTTTAAATTTTAACATCTTATTAATTTCCATGAGTATTTTTTATTAATATTTTGGAACATTTGATTTTTTTTGTCCACTGTATCACTTTTTAATCTACGATATTTTAGAACGTTTGTTTTATTCATAAATTAAGTCATTTCAAGTTCTCTCAATATGATTCCGATCAATGGCTTCATTAATATTGATATCAAAGTCATCATCACCAAGATTTGTTTTAATGATGTCATTAGCAGTAAAGTATCTGGTTTTAGTAGGTACAGGTGTTGTTATCACTGTCTCGTTATCAGGATTTTGTAATACATATTTGTTCCTAGTGTTTGGTTTCCGTGATTTAACAACACGCTAAATTCTAAATATTTGTGGCATAAAAGTAATCGGGCACTTTTTACTTTCCTTCTGTTTAATCATCCTACGCATATCCGAAAATATACACGACATCCGTACAAGGACATGATCACCAACCTTAAAATTATCAGATTCTTTAAATTTTTTCATGTTGTCTTCATTCTTCTTCTTTACTTCATCAACATATTCGTCATTTGTTTTATCGGTATAGAGATCACGAGGAGCACATTTGAGATTCTGATTATATGTTGTATTTTTTGCCTTTTCTATTTCATCCAATATATCAATATATGTTTTGCTGTTTCGTACAGTCAATGCCGTATTAATCAACTTACGGACATCTTGGTTAGAGCGTTCGACGAACGTATTTTGATTGGGCGAACAACTATGATTGAAGATTTGTTTGATTTCATTATCATGTAGAAAGTCACTGAAAGGTAATTTTATATATGTAATTTTATGAAAATCATAGTATTTGGTTATTGGTACGGAAAACAGTACTGACAGTAAATACTATGATTTGTAATTTCTGATGCTATGATTTGTAAATTTAAATTTTGATGCTAAATCATAGTATCAAAATTTAAATTTACAAATCATAGTATTTCGTTATTGGTACGGATATCCTGACTGACAGTAAATACTATGATTTGTTGTTTAATACTATGATTTGTAAATTTAATTTCTGCTACTATGATTTGTAATTTTATATATGCAATTTTTTGCAAATCATAGTATTTCGTTAAATTGATGGTCGGACATGAAAACGGACCAATTAACTGTTTTAATGGGAAATATATAGTGCTTCATGTATGGCATCGTATACCAAACTGTAAAGTGAACAAGCATCAAAACAAATTTCATTAAATTTCATTACAGATCATTAAAAATTTCATT
>JACCEA010938966.1_pt1 | contig 13012 bp, 10 predicted proteins | sample 7449851 | NCBI WGS metagenome assembly JACCEA01 (sample SAMN15323453, study PRJNA562643) | freshwater metagenome | isolation source: river surface water | place: USA:Blue River Watershed | collected 2017-08-18 | reverse complement strand
CAGCTTTTCATCGCTTCGATCGAAGTCGCCAAGAGGATGAAGGAGGAGATGACCCCATGTTATGGGATGAGAGTGCAACAATCCGGAGTAGCGAAGAGGGCAGTGTATATTCATACTCCTTGCACACCATGACTTCGGCAAAAGGACCACCATCTCCGACGAAGTTAGCTCGTGTGCAACCTCCTACCGAATCAAACGCCCCAAGCACTAAAGCAGGAGCGCCTGGTAGTACCGGAATTCAATCAACCGCAAAGAAACTTTTCGGAAACTGGAACTTCAGTGGTATAACTTCGGCGTTTACACCAGCAGATGATTATGATCGAAAAATTATGGGTAAATTCGATTTGTCTGCATTCAATGATATATTAGGCTCAATTGTTGAAACCGAGAAGAAGGGAAATGAGAAAGGTGAATATATATTTTGGCTTCACGTACATTGTCATCATCGATAGTTCAATAGATGGAGAAATTGCGTATAGTTTGTCTGGTGAAATTGAAACCGCACTTAAGCGAGGCCCAACTTCTCCAAAAGCCATTTTACCTGAAATCAGTATTATTGCAGAATCAGTGCAATGGGCAATGTTGAAGTGAGTTTAGTTCGTAGTAGCATTTGTCATTCCCTTAACCATTTTTATTCAGGCACCAAGACGTTATAACGTGGATGCCACCTGATATTAATTTTCAGATTGACAAATTACAATTTGAGTTGAAGTCACCTTTGTCGCATACTCAAAATGAAAGAATTCCGATTGCTTCCATCAAAATTGCGGATTTAATATCAAGTGTCAATATTTCTCAATCATCTTCCAATCATACTTTCACCAAATTTTCAAAGCAGCCAACTAGTAGTGCTGTAAATGGGACACCAGGCAAAAATAGTTTTGAAGAACGTGTTAAAAGTTTACGTGGATTTGCTAGTCTATCTGGTGCGTTGATACAATTTCGTTTTGTTTGTCGACAATTTAGTGTTGGTCTACACTTGTTACCTACTGTGGATCCTTCGAGTAATGACAAAAGAACTATGACTTCTGGGGCAAATGTTCACAGTTTGGGACTTCCTTCTTATCCCGTTGGTGATATGGGTAGCAGTGCAATAAATACAGCTGATACGGCATTGACGGTGAAACGTGCTCATAGCTCTGATAGTCTTCACTCCGCTTCATCTTCGAATGCATCTTCCAGTCATGACTCTAACCACCAAAGTACTAACTCTTTCCAGGATCAACCAGGAGATTCTGTTGATATTCAACAGGGAAGAGCAAGCGCAAGAACAGTGTCAACATCAGGTGATCAAAAACAAGATGATCTTCAATTGAAGACTATCCCAGGTGTCAATCCACAAGTGAAATATATTCCGGGTGAAACGATAATGGAATCCATGCAACATATCAAGGACTATAGATTTATGCATGGAATTGTGGAGAGGAGCGATGATGAAGACGAAGAAGCGAATGAAGATGAGAATGGAGCAAGAGATGGTGGTAAACATGTTGGAAGTAAATCGATAGGAACAAAGAAATCAAATTGTTACACTATTGACACAGCCTTTGACGATTCAGCTTCAATCACTACCAAGAAAACTTCAACTACTACGCAAAGCGCTGCACCGACCAATGCTGTAACCTCAATAACTGGTGGTATTGATATCAAGGATATTATTTCTAGTGCTCCAGCTGAGAATGCTTTTGTCTTTTGTGTAATTCTTGATTTAGATGACAAGGGTGAAGGAGCTGGTGATATTCAACTACAATTAGGAGGAATGCGCTTAGATTTAAGTAAACGTGTGATGGCGACATTAATTCATCCGTCATTTGCTGATCATTTTTTAAAAATACTCAAAGAAAAGAGTGAGATGGACGCTGTATTAAATATGCACAAGTTGCCAATGGTGATTATCGACTGGGAACAAAATACCCCTGCAGTCTTGTTGTCATGTGATCCGCCTTTGTCAGTACTCGACCGTCTGCTTGAACAGGAGGAGTTCTCTAAGAAGCAGAGATCCTCTTCTCACCTTCAACAGCGATCTACCAACTCAAAACAACCCCAGCAGTCGACTACCAATAATTCTACTAGGTCTTCAATTCCACGGCGCACTACTATAAATCATGATGAAATGGCAGTCTTGATTGATGATAGCCATGAAGAATATCTGAACATGGATAACGAAGTTGAGAATCTTGATAATTGCGAAACTGATAACTCTTTGAGTGAAAGGAGAAGTAGAAGAGCAGCAATTACGTTCAACAAGAATTTCATGCAATGGCTAGCTGTTTTAGAGGCATCGCTACCAAAGATATTGAGCTTTTGTGTGCGAACAAGTCCCGTTATTATTCAGTCACTCGAATCAACAGTTATACGTGATCTCGTATACGCCAAAATACAATCCGTGCTTGACAAGTAAGTGGTGTTCTTGGATTACAGCGATTTCGCTCTAATTCCATATGTTGTTAGGGCATCCAAACGTCGTCAAGAAAGTGGTTTACCTGATTCTCTGCCCTTCGAAAACATTTGGGGGATGTTGAGCCATCTTGTTATGTCTGGATTTGATAACGCTGAAGAAAATGTAGAGTTCAACAATCGAGTAACTGCTTATAGACGAATGAGGTAATTCTTCCTTGAACAGTGTCATTTGTTTTAACTTTCTTACTGTTATTCAGGAGGTGGGGGGCTAGAGCCGCAGTCTCGTCTGTGTATCCTCGAAAACTCAACTTTGGAGAAAATACAACAAGTGGAGCTTCCCAAGCCCCTGTGCAATCCGCTTTCAAATTGAAAATTTTGCTTCCTGCGATAGAGTTGGTCTTAGCGAAAGCAATTGTCCCATACCCTGCTTTAGATATACACTTCCAAAGTATGAATGTGATGAAACTTCCTATGTCGGATGAAACATTATGTTATTATCTGGCATGGTTGCTGGCAGAGATGATGCCTATTTACTTTTAGTAAAGGTATCTTTGAACAGTGAAGTTAATTATCATTAATGAGTTACGATTTTTTTGGCGGTTCTTACAATGAAAGTACATGAATGAGCACAATATCAAAACTACTACTGCAAAATTTCAAGCCTCACATTCATAATTACCAATTACTGATTTAATTGTGTTCGCAATTTCTTCACCAAAGCTTTGGTTGGATTTTTCTCATACCTAGGTAAGTTATTTGCGACGGCTTGAATAGGGGAAACAGAAACCTGCAATAATAAATTAATAGCCTGGCAAACTAAAAACATCTAAACACCTACCTTATCAAGCAGTATTGCTAACTTTGCAGAACCAATGTGGGGAAACATCTTACCTCTCAATTGCGGATTCTCAACCAAGGATGGTAGCTCGTGCGACAATAAACAGTGTACTAATTCATGTAACTCACAAAAGCATTGCTTCAAACTTTGAACCCCACATGAATCAGCAAATGCAAGTAATCGTTTGCAATCGGCATCTAGTGCTACTAAACCAAATACATTAACAGCAAGAACTTTCGGAGAAACTAAATGATTGATAATCCCTGTTGCTAATTGTGAACATGACGTAAAATAGATCGCCTCCCGAAGATAGAGTGGTAAGTGAGTTAACCACATGAATGTAATTGTCAAGAATTCAATGATACTCTCAATACTCTCATGTACATATTGGGTGTTAGCACTTTGCAAGTTGATCATAGCATTACCATTATTGAGAGAATCTGGTGCAAAATTAATGAAAACTAACGATTCCAATAAGTCCAATATCTTGTGAGAGAGGAGTTCAAATATTAGATCCTGTGACTGTGATGTCAATTGTCTCAACTTTGTCAATACTTGCTGCGATGCTTTCGAGATTGTCTTATGGATTCTTTCGTGATATTGATTTTGCTGATGTGCCAAAGCACCAGCACTATTTCCAGACCCAGAAAAGGGCTTCGCATAAATCGAGGAACTCTGATATTCCGAACTGGAGCCATTGGTTGAGTACATGTAAAAATCATAAGAAGAAAAGTGCAACAGTGCATTTTCAATCATCGTCCACATAGTTTCACTGGCCAATGCTAAAACAGAAGAATCGATATAGATTTGACAAGCCTTAGATAATGCTGTTTCATTTCCATCGCGTCTCAATTCTTGACTCAACACGTCAACAATCATCAAATATATGTTGCTGATGCTATTGCCTATCAACTCATCCCAACTTCCACTGGTTTTAGTTGTGTTGGATGTAATATTACCTCTTTCATTATGAATATCTACTCCAGATGAAAGTTGAGCTCTACGATCAGTATTTGGAAGTTTCACGGTCGAGTAAAGGAAGAGCCGAATTATTGATGAGTGAATTTCTTTCATCATGGAAGGGACAAACTCCGAAAAAGGATAAGTCTGAGCAATGAAATTGCTGGGTACAACTTCGGCTCCACTGGAAGTAACTGACGCGATTCCACTTGATGATGAACCGAATGAGGATTGATTCAAAAAAGCTTGTTGATTCTGAAATTGAGCATTGGATAAACTATTATTTGGACTGAATACTGGCATTGAAGTTGCAATTTCTTCCTCGAGCGCATCCAAATTAGCTTCCAAGTGTGTCAACATCATCATAGACATCGATGACCTTTCATTATTGCTATTATGCCTATGGTCCCCACCAGAACTTCCATCCATATTACTTCCACCACCTACTCCACTGCGAGTAGCATGATTTTCTTGATTAATCTCAATAAGCTCTAACGCATACGAGCGAATCTGATTATAATATACATCATAACTGGAAACATAAAAAGGTTGATAGGCACTTTTCTCTAATGATGATAAAATATTTCTTGTCATTGATTGAATTTGTAAAGCATCAAACATTTCCCATAGGGTTGATAATACTTGCAACAATGGTGTTACATTAAAACCAAACATTTCATCGGATACAACATGAATTACTAATAAAATTTCTTCCTTTATTTGAATCAAATCATCGCTAGATGATAATGTGATCGCCATTTGAGTCAAAAGACTTTGGAATCTTTCAATAGATTGAAACCATAAATTTTCTAATTCTTGATGTGAAAAGGTATTCAATGGTAATTCAATCATTTTACTTATCATACATTCCACCGTGAAAAATCCAACTAATTCTTCAAAAAAACTACTGACACTCTTCAACAATCCATATGAATTAATGTTCTTTTCAAATGTTTTCCATATTTTCATCATTACTTCATTGCGATTTAATTCATAATAAGAGTGATAATTTGATAATTTCCCCAAAACAGCATACAGATGCAACACTTTATGCAAAGGGGCTATTTCACTAATCCTATAATCAAGGATTTCACTACCCGTTGTGATATCTTGGGGAGATAACGTAGTAGAGAAATGATAAGATATACAATTGTTCATATTAATTGGTAAACGATTCCATCTACCAGAAACTTGAAAGAGAGCAAGTTGTGTCAAGACATATTTCATTGAGATAGACAACTTGGTTGGGAAGAAAGTATTTAATAAATCTTCAATCTGCTTTGGATTGTTCAATGCAGAAATAGTAATTGTATTGCCACTGAGGTGGTGATTGACAATATGATTTACGACCATGGATTTAGTCTCATCGATATTGCCGGAACTGATCATTACTTGTCGATACAGAATGCTCTGCCCAATAATGGTAATGTGATTTCGTAGATGAGACATTAGAGTATCAGCTTCACCACGAACTGCATAAAGAAGCTTATTGACTGCTATTGGCAACCATCTTTCCAACAATTTCAGCATACTGCTAGGTAATTGTTGAGTGTGCGCTGCGGTAGTGGAGCGACTGCTAACATTATCTCCTAATCCATTTGTGAATGTGACGGCACTTATCCGCTTACTCTCTTGTTGAATCAACTCAATGGTACGCATTGCGTTGTAATGATTATCAGTAGCAATATATTCATTAACTTTCACCATGTATTTGGTGATTTCTTTGCACAGCAAACAGCATTCCAAAAGCTTCCTCGTGTTGTCCCTTTCCACTTGGATTGCATTCAACGAATCTAGTACCGTCACCAACTGCTTACCAGTGGTGTGAAATTGATCATGGACCCCACACAAAGACTCTCGCAAATTGACAGTACTATTTTTCATTCGGAGCATTTCATTGACGGAGTTCAGGAAATCAGCATAGTGTCTGGAGCAAATGCGATCTATTTCAGCATCTTTCTTCTTTTTCGCCTCTTGCAAAGCATCCGAAAAGCTCATCAACCAACCTCTCTGTACAAATTATTCACATTATAATAAAACTATTTCGTCTTTTGATTATCTTAATTTTATTTCTACACACCTCAATAGCAGTACGAATAGAGGAACCGATATTTTCATCCTCACCCTTCGTGATTTCTTGGACAAGCAATTCCATTGCTTCCTTCTTTCGACGTTGATCTCCTACCGCCACTGCCATTTTTATACAGAGTTCTGTTTATAGGGGATTATTATGAAATCATTTACTCTTCATTACTCAACCTGGGGTTTGTTTTTGGATATTTATTCATTGTTCCAAGCAAATTGGAAAGCTCATGAACTGCAAATAGACCAATATGTCTATATTATTGAATTGTACCAACGTTGGTACTACATCTACTCACCTACTGTACCAAAACAATAGAAGTATGGCAGTGGTCATGGGTCGGGATGAGTTGTTAGATAATAAGCTGATGTCATTTTCAATTCAATATCTTTCAAGATGCTTCTGTTCCAGAAATACACAAAGATTGAAGCTGTTACTTCAACATAACATCCTGAAAGTTGGAATCATCCAGTATATATACTACAATAGCTAGTGTTCGCGATAGAAATATATAACCGTTATTATGGTTAATTGTATATTACACATAACAAAAAGATCAAGGGAAAAACTACATAAGAGGATCATAACAACAGATAACAAAAGATTGGTTAGAATGCATCATCATTAAGGCAGTAGCGACACTAGATACAGCTGCATCAATACTACCATAGGATACAGCAATGTCATTTTGCTTTTTGCTTCAAACGAGGTTGTAACAATTACTGTCAAATATGATAAAATTGCAGCACTGGAACCCCAAATAATGCCAAATACTTCAAGTATTGTCTTTATCAGAACCGGGGGCTTCATGATCAGAATTATTGCAGCGAAAGGAATCAAAGGCACAATTGAATATCCCAAAAGCGCAACATGAGTCAGCAACGACGAAGGGTACCAAGGTCTCGTCACAAAATGATTGAAGATTGCTGCAACGGACCAAATTACGTATATCCACGGCACATCTTTGACCCTGCCAATCCACAGTATCAAGATTAGCAAACTAACCATACCACAAGGACCCCAAAAATCAACTGCTTGTTTGTTGGTAGTGGATGCATATAATGGATGGCGCTTATAATATGGTCTACCAAGAATCCTGTTACAAGGGCTGATTAACATCCACATGATATTCCTATGAACAACGGTATTAAAGATGATGCATTTAGGACATAGGTGATACCTGTAGATATGATGGGGGTCAATCTCGAGTTCTTCTAAAAGGGACTTTTGTTGGGGAACAATGTCTTCATCAAAATCGTCTATGTCAAATATCCAGCTGGGAAGATCATGCTTAGTGTGGGCTGAGTTACTCGTTTCCAAACGGAGCAAGCCTTCTGCTCCATTCGAGGATGAAAATGACGATGTCTGATGAGTTCCCATGAGCAAAGAATGAGCGCAAAGGGATGCTTTGGGCAAAGCAACAAAAGGCGAAAAGGGATATCTGTGCGGACTGTTGCGCAACAGGGATTCCAGATGTTGCTATTGTTGTTGCTGCGGCCTGTGCGTCTTGGAATGCGCCGCTCCCCGCAGGAGAGCGAAGTCGAATAATAGAAATATGATGGCATGCAGCAGCAGCTACTGCAGCGCAGCCGCCGCAGCTCATCATATCCGAACACGCCAGCACAGCAGCCCACGCAGCAGCACAGAGCCTGTGTGGGGGGATCCCAGCAGATCTGTCGGATCAGCATTGCGCCTGCTGCCTGCGGCCGCAGCTTTTTGTCTTGTCCAAAAGTACTGCTAAATTAGAAGCTAAATTGGCCTGTGAAACGGATTGCCGTTATATTTTGGTGGCAACAACCGCGAAATACGAATAATAATGAAATCGCCAGTGTTTTCAAATCCGCGACAATAATTCATCAATCTTCATCAATCGTGTCAATACACGGACTCCATCGTTGACAAATTTGTAGTGATGGATACGTGCTGCTTGCATATCATTGAAAATGAACATGGAAGAGGAAAACGTAAACGTCGTTGTTCGCATCCGCCCTATGCAAGCACACGAAAAGAAAAATGGTGATGTGCCTTGTGTGAAAGGAGAAAAGTCAGGAAAAGAGGTACAAGTTAAAGTAGGGCCATTAGATGCACAAGTATATCGATGTCATCGGTGCTTCAATGCAGAAACATCACAATCAGACTTTTTCGTTGAATGTGGAATAACGGATTTATTAGACTCATCGATGGATGGATATCGTGCCTGTGCTTTTGCATTCGGTCAGACTGGTGCAGGGAAGACATTTACAATGGTTGGTGCTACAAAAGGCATCAGCCACAAAGATAAACAAGTGGGGTTAATTGCACGAAGTTTAGAATATCTATACACTAAACTTCACTCTGGCGGACACAAATTCAGAATCAGAATATCGTGCTTGGAGATTTATCACGAACACGTTTATGATCTGTTTGCAGAAGAAAAAGAAAGATTACCATTGGCAGTGCGTGAGCATGCGACAGAGGGATTTTTCTTGGAAGGGTCAAGATTGGTTGAATGCAAAGACTATGAAGTAGCATGTGCTGCATTGGATGTTGCTGTAAAAAACAGACAAGTTGGAGGGCATGATTTGAATAGCCGGTCCAGTAGATCTCATTGCATGACAGAAATATATATTGATACTGGGTCGAGAGAGAGTAGTGATCTTAGTATGACTGATGATCGCTCTGTTGATCACTACTTGAATCGAGGAAAAATGACATTGGTAGATCTTGCAGGTAGTGAGCGATTGAAAAATACCAACAGTACTGGAAAAGTATTACAAGAAGCTGGATTTATTAATCGATCTTTGTATGTACTGGGAAAAGTAATAGCTGGTTTAGTTCGCACGAACGGTGACTTGAATCATAAAGATGTTCCGTACCGAGATAGCAAACTTACAAAATTGCTGATTAGTTCACTTGGAGGGAATAGTAGAACTGTACTAATCGCTTGTGTTAGTGAGGCAAAAGGAAGTCAAGCAGAAACTCTGCGAACTTTGAAGTTCAGGTAATTTTTTTCTGTAATTCTTCGTCATGGAGTACAGTTACCATTTCTCTTTCAGCATGTCATGTGCAAGAATTAGAAATAAACCTGTTAAATTTTTGGATCCACAAGAAAAGCTGATTCTTGATTTAAAGGATGAAATTAAACGGCTTCGTCATGAAAACAAACGGTTGCGATCCACCATCGTCACTGCCCCCAGTTCATCTGATTCGATAGGGGACCATTTTACACCTTTGGACGAAACTGATAGTCCCATGAAAAGAGCAACTTCTGCTGGTGGATTTGATGATAGAGCTCGTCAGTATGGTTATCGCAAGAGCAAGCAAAATTTAGTATCCATTAAAAAGAAAAAACAAACGCCTAAACCGAAAAAGAAGCACCCAGAAATCTTTTACAAATATCCCCAATTGCAATCAATATTAAAAGATGAAATAAAGAAAGGAAAAAATGTACGAGACTCCAATGATAAACTTTCTGTTCAATCCCACAGTAGCAATCAATCAAGGGTTAAGGGTGGTCCACATTCTCAAGGCCCTTCTGCAGCATTATTGTTGGAACCAGATTCAGACTATGGAAATGATGATATACGAAGTGTTGGTAGCGCGAGTAAGCATAAACTTCGCTCCGCGGAAATACTAGATGAAGTTATTCACCGCAAGGCTGGAGGTCCTATGATTTTCAAAGATAAGGAGTCTCCAATTCCGTCGCTTCGCGATTCGCGGCTAAACCAATACTACCCTGCTGAAAACTACGTGAAAGCTATGGATGCTGCGAAAGAGGAAGTATTGGATCCTCCTAAAGAAGATCAACTGGATGCAGAACATGCCAACATACCAGTTGATGGATTGCAATTTATCAAGAAAAAGTCGAAACCAAAAAAAGGCAAGGTTTTATTTATCTTCTTCTTCCTTTTCTGAATTCCCTAAATTTTTAGTGCCTCAATGGAAAGCTGAAAAAAAGCCATCGCCGTATTTGATTCCACTTTTAAAAGAGGATAAGCAGCCTGTTAAGAAAGAAAAAAGCAAAGAATCACTGCCACAAATAAAACAGCCTTCAAAAGTAGTCTCAAAAGCAAAAGGAAATACTGAACCCTCTGATCTTGAACAAAACCAGCGTGATGAACTTGTGCGGTTAGATACAGTTGACTCCAATGAGAAAAAATTGCAGAAAAAGCTGGTCAAAAAGGTTGATCAACCTTCAGGAAGAAGACTTGTAGCTGCTCAACCAATCGAGCATCACTCAAGTCTTCCAATTCTTCCATCGATTTCTCCTCGTGAAAACCAAGTTCATAATCCTAGTAGGAATCCTCATGATACAAAGCTCCCTAAAGTGAAATTGTCGGATATTCCAAGCGATAATGAGTTACGAAACGTGTTGAGAGCATCCATGACAGAGCCAATACTCCCAACAAACAGTAAGCCGGAATCTACCTCAAGAGAACCAGCTGGCATTATCGAAGAGCCTGTAGAAGAGGAACAACTTCTCCCTTCAAGAAGTCAAAAAAATTCACCAACTAGAACTGACGTGAAAGAGCAAACTCCAAAATCATCAATGAAGATTGCTATTGAGGAAGACGATGATGATTATGGCTATGAGTTTGATGAAGATGAAGAAGAAAATGTCGATGCAGGAAAAGGTAGGCTCAAATATGTGGATTTAGTAACTGTCATTTAAATGATAATTCTTCCTCACAGATGTTTCAACACCAGAACGATTGACCAAGAAGTTAGAAAAGTTAGAAAAGTCTCTTGTAATAAAACGAATGGTATAATTTGATCGTCGTCGTTTGCTTTGCAAATGCTTATCTGTTGTTTTTGATTTAGGAAATGGAAGATAGTCCTGGTCATGTGACGAGTGAAGTGGAAGAAAAGTTCATGCACTTAGAATTGGAGGCAAAAGCTATTAGAGTAGAATTAGCTGCTATCACTGGTGATATTTCTCCTACAAAATTGATAAAACATGATGATGTGCAACATGAATATGGAGAAGAAGATTTTACCATGGAAGAAGAGGAAGATGAATTGCCGTTCCAAAAGCTTGCTTCTCCCGAAAACTCTAAATCCAATTCGAAATCAGAAGATGCGTCTCCGTCGAAGCCTTCCGAGAGTGCAAAATTACAATCACCAAGTACAGATGCAACTGGTCAAAAGATGTGGTTTTTACGAGAAGGTCAGAAACAATCGTCTACTAGTAGTGATTTGAATAGTAGTATGGGGGGAAATGATTTGGAACGAGATCCTTCAGCAAAAAGATTCATTGATGTGCTAGGGAAATCGTATGCCGAAGAATTGCATCTAATCACCCAAAATATTTCTTCGCCGAGCAAATATTCCGCTTCACCGGCGGCAGAGCCATTAAAAACTCAGAATACTGAAACCGTAAGTCCTTCGAAACTGGATCATTTCCAGTCGGTTCCGGATGATGAAGCTAAAAATGATTATGGAGACGATGATTTTGATGGTTTTGAAGATTTGGTAGATGATATTCCAAGCAATCCTGCCAAAACATTGCCGCCGTTGGTGCAGCCGTCGCCTGTAAAAGAGTCGATCAGTGATGATGGGCCTACTGAAGCGCTGAGTTGTGTCCCTTCAACCAATGAACACGCACCCATAGTAGTAGTCGAAGCATCACCCCCGCTAAATATTTCCGAGACCATTCAACCGGTGGAAGATCATGATGATTACGGTGAAGAAGAATTCGATGCCTACGAAGATGAATTCGAAATTGGGGAGGATGATTGAAAGTAAACAGTTCGCATCGATTTGGTAATAGATGGTTGTAGAGTAAGCATGTCGTTTACTGGTTAGCACTGTCACTGTAAATTGTTGATATGCAGTCGTTATATTGTTCATTGTTCAAGGAATTTTGTAAATATTTGTCTTATTTTTCTCAATGGGACATCGGTGTCCACCATTGTTGAAATACTTAGGATCAGCCACTCAATACCTCTATTTAAAATATGAAACATATAGGCCTGATAAAATTCTAGAATTCCCATCTTAGACGCACTTGTATACATGTCCGGTTCATTATTCGAAGGATCTTATACTTAAACTTTTAGATCCTACGATGCTAGGATGCGATTCTAAGGATTTGACTTGATGTTTTTCGTCTTCGTTTCATGATCCTCTTATTGACCTCCATTGCCTTGGAAACTGAAAACGTGGGAGAGCACAATTATAGTTTACTTACACTTTCTACGCGTCGCTCAAGTCAAATGTGTGGGAGGTTCACATGTATTCGATTATGCATTCTTATCATGTTCTTTCAGCCACTGTTCAACTGTGAACATATACACATTCTGTGAGGGTGGTGGTGTATCATTGGTTCCATCAATCAATTTCCTTGAATCACCGAATTAGTATTTCAGCATCGTTGATTTGAATTGATGAAATAGTCCTTTTTCATTTCAGTTTTGCTTATCAATACGTATTCGAGCACCATTCATAAGGGAAGAATGGAAGAGAAAAGTAGCGTTGCGAGAGTACAGAAGTCAACAGGGACATATAGATTCAGAATCGAAGGTTTCTCAGGATTATCTACACGAGTGGGTGATTCTGTAGAAAGTCCAGAATTTTCATTATGTGGACATACATGGCAGCTTCGAATATTTCCTGGAGGAAGTTTAGAAGCGCACAAAGGTTACATATCATACTACTTAGCAAGTAAATCAAATCGAGTTGCACGTGCCAGTTATAAACTAAGTATTGTAAATCAAATAATTGGTGGTGAAGATGAGAGCTTCGCATCTTCT
>JACCEA010629637.1_pt1 | contig 13014 bp, 9 predicted proteins | sample 7449851 | NCBI WGS metagenome assembly JACCEA01 (sample SAMN15323453, study PRJNA562643) | freshwater metagenome | isolation source: river surface water | place: USA:Blue River Watershed | collected 2017-08-18 | reverse complement strand
TTTATTAACTTCGATGAAGTCTTAACGCTTTTTGAAGAAGAAGGTTTTGAATACAACAAGAACATCAAGCCTTTAGGTTACTCAGCACCTAAAGTTGGTTTCTTAGCAGGCATCGTTATCACACCTGACCCTGAAGCCAAAGGTTGGATGTTGCAAGTGGTAGATAAAGACGAGCACGAAGAAGTTGTTGCTCAAGCTGTACGTGAAGGTTTGTTAGACCGTGATGAAATAGAAACAGATTAGTAGATAACTTAGGTTAGGGCCAAAAGCCCTAACCTAAGGTTTTATGCTGCTTTGAGTTTTGTTTTTTTGTATAATTCTAGAAGTTCATCAGGTTTAGGTAAACCAAATAAATCTACAGCCACCTCTGTACCGTTACATCGACCACTTATCAGATTAAGCGACTGCATACACTGCATGTAATAACTTACACCATCTATCTTAGTTACTTCTGATTTGGTGGTTTCTTTAGAGATATTCAAAACCACAACCGACGTAGGGTAACTGGATTTAATATCCAAGTCATAAACGTAAGTGTAAACAGAGCAAAGGTGCTTGTCTATTTCCTTTAAGATGTTAGTTGGATTAGGCGCCATCAGATGTGCATCTAGGTTGACAATCCAATCCCGAATACTCACCACGTATTCATTCCAACCACCAGTCATTGAATCTCTTTGACCTGTGGTACCTAAGACATAACCACGGTCTAAAGCGAACCAGTGCAAAGCATCGGTAACTCGTTTAGGTTGAGATTTAAAAGAGAAGTAATCACTGAACTTACATTGCGATGGAACCATCGTACTTAAGTCTTTGATTTTCTCATCCAGCTCTTCTAAGACGATACAGTCGATTAAGTTATAAGCGATGTATTCTAACGGATAGTAGCGTTGTAAGAACTTATGCCAGTCAGGTGAACCTTTTAATAAGTGTCTGGCTTCTTCGATGTCTAGTTTACCAGGCAGTCCATTCACTTTAAGGATGTGTTCTAAAGTGTATTTCTCTTCTTTAGATTCGGACTGAGCACGTACCCGACTGTAAACCGTCATGGCATCCAGGAAATAAAAAGAAGCAGGACAAATCATTCGGTTCCAGCGTTCTTCCATATTAATACTGGTTAGTTTACCGCTGTCTGTCTTTTTCTCTTTAAGACCTTCTTCCCATCTGGCGTACATATACTCTTTAGGTACACTCGGGTCACTGAAGACCGTAGCTGGGTCGATACCAGCATCTTCTAAAGCACGTACAGAGTTTTCTAAGTCGTACACCTGATTCCAACTACTGATGATGTCAGGTTGCCACTTGTGTACTTCTTTGAACGTTTCCACTACCGCCATCGCTTCGTTCTCTACGATTTTGATTTGGACTTTGATATTGCGTTCTTTTAAAGTACCCCCGATTAAACGGTCTAAGGTGTTACGTATGGCTTCTTCTGGATTTAAAATACCCTTAACGAAATCTTTGGTAACTGTAACGACAGCACGGTCTTTGAAACTGACAGTAGAAATGGTAATTTCATTCCCAGGTTTTAACATATTCGTTTCAATGTCGAAACCCGCTACGCTACAAGGTGTGATTTTACCACTGTGGTATTTCTTACGGTATTGAGAAGCCAGTACCGATGTACTGGTAATATCTAAACCGTAAATATGTGGACTGTTTAAAAGACTTCTTACTGAACCAGTAAATTGTAAACCCAGTTGCTTAGCGACTTTGTAATAAATATCTGATTCTGTAGCTTCAATCTTAGTTAGGTTTTCTAACTTTTCACGAACACGTTTTTCTTTGTAGTCACGTTTACCAGGTTTGGCTATGTAAGCTGTGCGTTTATAATTCTTAATAAAGTTTAAAGCAGGTTCACTAGTACCATCTTCGAAGTGAAGAATCTCTTTAACCACGTGTAAGTCATCACGGGATTCTTTACTCTTAACGTGTGTAGCGTGTCTGAACTCTGCGTGTACGACTTTCTTACCTTTATATATTCTTTCTGACATAGTGCCTGCCTCTAGTGTTAGCTATCTTACAATAACTGGTGCGGGTTAAAATAGATGATTTCTAAATATTTAAAACCGTATATTACCTAAGTGCAATATCTCCCTTTAACCGACTCGAGGTCCTCCCTTATCTTGGGTCGGTTCTTTTTATACTTAATGTTTTAGGAGTTTTAAGATGAGTTCAATTAGCCAATTACGTAACAAAGCACGTAACAAACCGAACCTGACCGCTTTAGGTCAAGCCCTGGCTGAAGCAGGTGTTAACAGTACTCGTGACGTTCGTCGTGACATCAACGACATGACAGATGAAGACCTGCAAGAGCACGCTCGTGCTCAAATGGAGGCGTGGAACAATGACCCACAGAATCCCAAGGTGTTCGCTCGTCGATTACAACATGATCAATCCTCTTTAGGTGGTGAGATAGTAACGGGTTTTCACTATGAGAACCCCATAGACAACCCTGACCACCCTGACCACCCGCATCGACAAGCGGAACCTGAGTCCACTTCTGCAACACTCGATTTGGATCAACTACGACTGTTACGTAAAAACAGTCCAGAAAGCTATAAGGCTCTGGTCATCGTCATGGGTGATGACCCATTGGCTGAACCTGAAGCGGCGGAAGTGATTGAAGAATCAACGGAAACTGAAGTCCTTGTCCCTATGCCAAGTCTTGAACCCGTGGTGGTAGAAATGCCACCTAAAACAGAAGCCATCGCCAATGACCCTGCTGCTGAATGGCACTACGGCCTATCTAAGGGGCTATACGATGCTTTTGATTCCTTAGCAAAGTATAACATTTAAGAAATTAAAAGACACCTCCTCGTTGTAGGGGGTTTCTTTTTTTCCTTTAAACGGTTAATTTATGACTTACCGATTAACGTCCTTATACTGGGAATTTTACTATGAGTATATTTAAAACCCCACTTAATTTAAGTGGACAAAACCCTTATTCCCTTGAAGCCATTAAATACCAAGATGATGGTTTCAAAGAACACTTCATCGATTTGGTTTCTCGTTACACTTACAGTGAAGAAGAAGTGACCATCGAAGAATATTTGTTACGCATCAGTAAATTGATTTTTGATCGTTTTAAAATAAAAGTTCGTTGTGTTAACGAATACAGCATTGCCATCGGTTGTCCTGTCATCAAACGTGACCACGTGCTCTATACCAACTTGCGCCGTGAGTACATGGACAACAAAAAGGTTTTGGCTGACCTGAAGAAAGCTAAATACAAAGTGGGCAATGTGAACTTAGAAACAGCCCAAGTGGGTGGTTATTTCAGTGAAGTAGAATTCACTTTGTTTATGTTCCAACCTGTAGTGCAGTTGTTAAGTCCTGAAGAAGCGGCAGCAGCTTTGTTACATGAAATCGGCCACGCGTTTACTTACTTTGAATACATCGGTCGTCAAGTGTCTACTAACGTATTCTTAGATGCGGTTACTCAACGTTTGGCTAAAGCGGATGTTAAAGAAATCGAAACCATTTTGATGGACACTTCTACTTATATCGGTATGCCTAAAGACAAAGTAGAAGACTTGATTAAAACTCAAGATGCTAAGTTGGTGCAAGTAGAAATCATTTCTGCAGCTTATGCTAAAAACCGTTCTGAATTAGGTACGGACATCTACGACGGTAAAGAATGGGAATCTTTGGCTGACCAGTTCGCCACTCGCTTCATGAGCGCTCGTGAATTAGCAAGTGCTTTAGATAAGCTATGGCGCTTAGCACCTAACGAATCTACGCGTGGTTCAGCTATGTATATGTTCGTAGAGGCCAGTAAAATCGTAGCCGTTACTAGCTTGTATGTAGTGACTGGTTTGATAGACCCGTTCTTAGGCTTGTTACTGATTCCTTTCATCGCTTGGTTAACAGTAGGCATTACTACTTACAATGAAACACAAACACCGCATGATAAACCTGAACAACGTATGTTGCGTATTCGTACTCAGTTGGTAGAACAACTTAAACACATCAAAGGCTCTGGTGCTGGTGTGAATGAACTGCGTTTAAGCATCAAATCAGACTTGGATTTCATAGACGAAATCTTAAGCAAATTGAAAGACCGTCAAGGTGTGTTGACTTTACTTTCTAGTTTGTTGTCACCTGACATCCGTAAACTGGAACGTGAAAAGAAACTGCACCAAGTTTTAGAAGCCCTGGCCTATAACAAAATGTTCGAAGCCGAAAACGATTTGAATTTGATTTAATAAGGAAACTTTAAAATGGATAAATTAGACGTACGTTCTAGCAACGTATTCTTGAACTACACTGAAATTTGTAAACTGATACCTAAAGACTTGTACGCTTTAGTGAGCACCCGTGTCAGTACGGCTGGTGAAACCGACCGTTTAATCGGTGCCATCGCTGCTAAAATCATCGCCAGTATAATCCCTGTACCTCCTACCGAAGTAACACACCCAGACAGTTATTTCATTGGCTTTGTAGTAATCGATGATGTGATTTCAGCTTTTAACGAAGCCAGTCCTATCGATATCAAGGGTACTAAAGATTTGGCCTTGCGTTTGTGGCAAATCCGTTACAGTGCTTGTTATCCTAAACCTAAGGCCATCGTCAGTCATGAATTCGATTTCTTCTGTACTTGGTTTGGTGTCCCTACCTTCGTTTCTGTAGATGACTTTGCTTTCTTGACTCGAAACAAAGCCACCATCAACCTTTTCTCTAACCCTATTGAATTGGCTTTTGCTTAAGAAAGGATTATTAAAATGGGTCAAGATTTGAAAAGTTGGTTGGCTAACCAAACTAAAGGTACAGTAAGTGTTGAATCTCACACTCCAGTTATAGATATCAATGCTGATTACTTTGCTGCTTTTGATGGTGTAGACCATAATCAACACCTTGTAGGTTTAGAAGCTTCCTTAGAAAGTTTCGCCTTGGCTGACCGTTTAAGTGATTTGGTAATACGTGTTCACCATGATGGTGGTATGTCACGTCAAATCGCTTTAGAGGCTTTCTCAGTGTTACCTCATTTGGGTGAGCGCTACACCGCTAACCAATTCACCATCACCCCTACTCAAATCGGTATGGAAGCTGTAGACGGTATGGAAGTAGCCAAGTATGGTGCGATAGCTGTAGGTGCTGCTGCGTTAGCTGCGTTGATTTGGAAAATCATTAAATGGATACGTGGTTTGATAGCTGGTGACGAAGACGCTTCTTCTGAAGACTTAGGTAAAGCTTTGGATGAAAAAGCCAGCAGTGTTAAAGAGTCTATCGCTACCTCTGTGGAACCTGCTAAAGCCCTTGAAGAACAAGTTAAAACCTACAGTAGCCAAACCAAATCAGCGATTAAAGCTCACTTGGAAGAACGCTATAAAGTGAAACAATTCACTGCTCAAGAAGTGGCTGTGATTTCTGATTCCGTTCGTTTCGCTAAATACCTAGATTCAGGTATGAATGCTGCTGCTCGAATGATGAATGATATCTCTGCTTCTTCATCAGACTTTGATACGTTCTTACAAGTCGGTGCAGGTGCACACAACATGTCCGAGCAACAAGCAGGTGTGTTAGCTCAGAAGATGAAAGCTTTGGTAGATAAAATCAACAATGCTTCTACTATGGGTGAAATACCTATCAAAGACATCAAAGATGGTATCTCTAAACTTTACGAATCAGGTACTAAGTTACAACCTGACTGGGCCTTGTACCCTTCTTTAATCATGGAAAAGATTCAACCTGCTGCTGACTTGATGGCTCAAAACGCCAACAAAAAGACCATCGTTGAAATCGACGCTACCGAAAAACTTATCTTGGGCTTCTTAAAAAACACAGAAGACACTTTCAAGAAAATCGACGAAGTAAAACAACAAAGCACTGAAACAGAAGACAAAGAAGATTGGGCTGAATTTACCAAACACTTCCAAGACATGTTAAAGGCTTTCCGTGACGCTATTAAGATCTCTTCGTCTTTGATTCGTGAAAACGCCAAGTTCTTAGAGATGTTAAACGTGATTAATGCTAAGTGTATTGAAAACGCCAGTTTATTAGGTAAAGCTACTTTGCAAGTGGCTGAGACAGACACTTCTTCAGAAATCAATAAAGAAATCATTAAAGAGAAAACCGCTAAGGTAGCGGGTTTTGGTTCTAGAATGAAAAAACTTTTCGGTGGTAAATAAAGAAACAGCATAAAAGACCTAGAGGGACTACCGCAAGGTAGCCCTCTGGGTTTATGCCGTGTTAATTAAGTTGGTGTTTAACAAACTCAACGTAAACGTCTTCCTCTACGATGATTTTGTTGTCTGCTTGTACACTTAAACGTTTACCTAAAGCCAAGCGTCTGGCTTCATCGGTCACCGTTAAAGCTTGTAAGTTAAGTTCACCACCTAAACCAGTTACTCGAACGTCTATGACGTCACTGGCGTAAGACGTTACCAGAGCCTCTATCAAAGCAGACATACTGACTTGTTTCATACCGATGCGGTTATTGATAATCTTAACCGTTTCAGCACGCAACGTGTCTAACAAAGGCTGGTTCTTTAAAACTTCTTCTTTAACAAAACAACTTACTTTAAAGCTTTGTTCAGAAGGTATCGTAATCAATTGATTGTCACCGATAATCACATCGATGTTACCGATGGTTGATTGAGGGTAATAATAAATCTTCGTTTGTTCTAACAGTCTGGTTTGTAAACTGCCTATTTCATTTAAACACCAGTTGTTAAAGGTTCTGGCCGTTTCTAAACGGTATTCGTCTACAGCGCCATCAATGGCGAAATAGTAACTGCCTTCGATGAGTAACATACTACATAAGCGTTCTAACTCACGGTCGTTCTTAAGTACAGGTTTACCTAAGTAATCTCTTACGATTTCGTTACCACGGTGTAAGTAAATAGGTGCATGTACTTTGTACGTATTGTGTTCATCGTAAGCGAATGTTCGTTTGATGTTGATTTTCAATCGAACCATTTCTTTACCCAAAGCTTGTAGCTCTGCGATTTCACTGTTGACCCAAGGGGTTAAAGAAGTTGTACCTGTACTGCTGAAAGTCAGTAAGTTTAAGTTATCTAAAACCAGTTGCTTATAAAAAGCGGTTTTGTCTTCTACATCAGGTAACGTACCACCTAAGTGAGAAATGATACTGGTGATTTGACTGTTTAAAGTGTCTAACAAAATCACTTCGGAAGTAGAAGGCTCTTTGTATTCGAACTGGTTTAAATACATATCGAATACTTCGATAGGGGTTTTCTTAACCCAGTTGGTTTCTGTTTTTTCGGTACTTAAGTAAATATTCGTACCGTTTAAGGTTTTGGGACTGACGTAAATCTGAGGTAACTCGTTAGGGTTGATGTTGTTGTACTTAACGAAGTCTTTTAAAGTCATCGTTTTGTAAATCAAATCACCTTTCTTGTGGATAACGTTAACGATTAAATCACCATTAACCACCTCGACTTCAGGTTCACCTGCACTGTTAATAAACACGTCAGCTGTATAGCGAGCAAACACATCGACATCGTAGCGCTGGTAATCAGCTTCTGTAATCAAAGTTCTTGAGTTAGCCCACAGGCGTTCCAAATAGTCACCGAACTTGATGGTCAAAGTTTCTTCAGTTAAAGCGTAGTGTCTACCTACTAGCAAATACCCTGCTAAACGAGAATCCATATCGTGTTTCTTCCAAGAGGTGAATTCCTTAGAAGTGTGAATAACGAATTGGAAATCATGAGTCAGAGCTACTTTTTTGTCTACCATGTCGTTGGCGAAATACTTGAAGCCTTTAAGGAACAAACCGTGTTCACTGTCGATGTCGAATTGACTTGAGATGTTAAACTGGAAACCAATAGCCCCTTCGCTGTTTTTACCTAAGTAAACACCATTTAAATAACATCGGGTAGTAGAGCCTTGAGGTTGGAAAGACATCTGTAAACCGATTTCTTCTTCTTTAAGGTCATCCCAAGCTGCGTTACCTGTCACCAAAACAACAACCTCATAACGGTCTTTGAAGTGTTCGATGTAATAACCGTTAATGGTAGCGTATAAACCTGTGCTTTCGTTATGGTTATTAAAAGACTTACTGATGACGTTAGGTTCATCTAAGTAATAAGGTCGTAAGTCGAAGTTTGTACCTGTTTCATCTAAGACGTAATGGTAAGGTGAGTAGTAATAATTACCTTGATTAATACTAGAAGCCCGTTGTTCTGGACTTAGGTTTTTCAAGCGGTCAATTTCTAAAGACGGTACATGATTGAAACGACCGTTTTGTAAACGCCAAACCATGTCAGGTGAAATCGTAATACGTTCACCATTAGCATACACGTTACCGTCACCTAAAAGCTTTCTAACAATGATAGGGATTTCTTCTATCGAAGCGTTAGCAGGTGTTATCAACTTAGGGTTGTTAGGTACAGGCAAACGTTTGGTAGACAAATAAGAACGATTGGTTACGTGGTCTATGTCTTTAACCAAAGTGTAGCCCATGACTTCATTTTCATTTTGTATTTGTACGTTACTGATGGGGTAGTTCTGACCACCCATCGTGTAGTTAATCACGTCTTGGCGAAGTTCTTCAAAAGAACGACCATTGGCACCTGAATGGGTGATGGCTGTAGACGTACAGTAATAGTTAGTGAAGTTCTTCAAAGGGTTGCTATAACTGTTGTCTGTTTGTTGAGGTAACAAAGCACGCCATGTGATTTTAAAGGCTGCAGATGAGAAACTGCTTAAGTCTAAGTTAAGTTCACCTTTGGTGGTATAAACTTCTATGTAAATGATGTTGCTAACTTGACTTAAAGTATAGATGTTAGGAATGCTAACCTGCAACAAACCATCGTAAACTTCCAACACTGCTGTAGGCGTAGCTAAATCATAGTTCAAGTTAGAATGTGTGGTTTGTAATTCAGTAGAAACACCATTCTTGTCTATCGAATAAACACGGCAGAAATAATACTGGTCATCGAAGCTCACCTGAGTAATAGAACTCACCCCAGGTTTAACTGTGTTCTTAGTAGACTTCACGTCTAATTGTAAAACAGGAACTTCGATACTTAAGTAAGTCAAGTTCGAATCGTTAATGAAACGGTGACGTAATAGGTTGGTTTCTAAATTAACAATAGGACTTTTTACAGAAGTATCCCAACGCACAGTGATTTCACCATGACTGTATTGGATGATATCTATTGGGTAGTTAATACAGAAGATGTTCGTACCGATATTAAACACAGTGTTTCTAGGAATAGTCAACTTACGTGTTTGTGTATTAGGTACAGTAACCAATTTTTCTAGTAACTCATCGTAACCGAAACGCAAAGCCAAAGTTGCTCTTGAAGGTTTAGAGAAACGGTCTAAGTAGTCAGGACCTGACATGTGTCGATAAAGGTCTTTTTGAGTTTGGGCGTTAGCTGACTGAGCGGAGCGGGTTTCTGCTGAGATGGCGTTTACCGCTGCCGAGGCCAAACCCACGCTGGTAGCCAGCACAGCCCAAGTCGGGTTTTGTGTGGTAGCAAAGTATTCATCTCCGTTGTTGGCGTTTTTAAAGATGTCTAGGATTTCACCCTGTATGGCTGCTGGGTTATTGATATACGGGTCTAAGTTTTTACTGATGTCCGATATCTTAATTTCATTGCTCATTGATAAATTCCTCTTCTTTCAAGAACTGACTTTGGGTTTGAACACGCTCGTTTTTAAAAGAAGCGTAACCTTGAGGTTGGATGTTCACACCCGTCTTACCAAAGGTTTTGTTAATAATGTCTAATCTACCGTAAGGGTCACCCATTTGGATTTCATCTACCAAACGCTGACCTAATTCTGGATAAACGTTTACCAAATCCTCAACACTTAAAAACCATTGCAACTCCATGGTTTCAGGATGTACCCTAGGATAACCATAGGTGTTAACCATGTCTAATATTTGATAAGGGATTTGAACCATGTATTTTTCACGATTCTCATCACGCATACCTGTGTTAAAAGTTTCTACGATTTCATTGAACTCATAAATCAGAATAGGGTCATTGTAAATAATACCCTGAGCTTTGAATGAGAAGTTAGATTGAGCGATGTGATGTATCCCTGCTTTAGAGTCGAAGTCTGCATCCTGACCTGTAGATAAAGTATAAGGAATACAGGCGTTAGCAGCCATGATACGGGTTACGAATTTATTGTTACGGTCCATTCGTAATCGATAGATACGGGTTTCGTAATCTTTGGTAGCAGATATGACGTTAGCCAACTTAGGACTTAAACCATCGTTCACTAAGAATATCTCAGCCATATAGAAAAGCCATACGAAAAACATATACCCTATCAAATCACCATCGATATTATTAAAGGTACAAGAAATATCAGTGGTACCATTAAACAACATCCCGCCTTGTACTTGAGAGTACTGTTCACGTTGGTAACCTTCTGTAGAAGACCATAAAGGAATATCCAAGTCAGGCCAACCTGAACAACTGATTAATGAGTTGGTTAAGATAGGTATAAAAGGTAGGTTAGCATCCACCAACGGACATTCAATAGCACCTCTCGGTCGCAACTGCAAAGACGGGTCTAGTAAACACCGAACAGCTCTGGGTATGCTTTTTTGATTTTCAGTTAATAAGTCAGTTAACATCCGCGATTGGCGGATGTTAGGTGTGGCCAAGTTCAAGTCAGGGCGAGTAAAAAAAGTCAGACCGTAATGGTCCAAATTAGGCATCAGGGCCTGTGCTATCTGTCGGTGGTTGATACCTCTAATATTACGACTGATTGCATTCTTCAGGTCACCTGTAGGTAGAGTACGAAAAGTAGCCCTTAATCTTTCGTCTAAACTACCGTAAGCTGTGTTTCGGTACAAGTTTTCTATTTGGTCTAAAGCTAAGTTGACACCGTTTCCGTTAACATAGGACATTTTATTTTAACCCCCAGGAGTAAAAGATGATTCATAAAATATTCGACTTGGGTTGTAACGGCATAGCGAATGCCCTTAACTTTTTGTTCCAAGCGCGTAGCGATTCCCTTATTGAATACACACGAAACACTCGAGTAGAGCCTATGGTTCTACTCGACTCACGAGTATTACAATCGGATTCTATTAAAGACATTATGTTGGCCAATTTGAACATCTTCAGCGCTATGTATTTACAAGCCACTATTGGCGAAACATTGATTGGTAATGTACAAGTAAGTCGTCGTTTGGATAAATTAAACCCTAATCGTAGCCCTGTTGATACAGGTTTGTCTACGGCTGGTATGTTGATTTCTACTGAAGCTTTTGAAAACGTGTTACCTGCGGTTTATGACTACGCTAAAAAGTTACCTGACTTCGCTGGTGTCAGTGCTGAAAGTTTGACCATCACGGGTTACAGTGTTGAATCTTTAGGTAGTGCCATTGGTAAACCTACAGTTGGTGATTCTTTGGATACTTACACCGAAGGTGCCGAACATTGGTCACAGGCTGAGAAACGCAAGTTCTCTGAAATCGCTGTAGGTAATTTGTTAACCGTTCGCATCACCGATGGTGAAAAGTCTATCGATGTTCCTGTTACGATTAAGTTCGTTAACGTTTCTTTGCCTAGCGCTGCGATGACGCGCATCTTGGGCAAAGGTGGTCGTGACTTGAACTTTAAAGACCGTTGGGTAGGCTGGCGTTCTGGTCGTTTGAAATTCGTAGAAGACATCTTGTTGATGCAAGACTTATACGATGAACGCATGAAGCGTGGTGTACAAGATTTAGAAGGTGTTTACCGTGCCATCCAAGGTCGTAAAACCAAAAACAAATTGGCTGGTTTGATTTCAGCTAACCCTAGCGTGGCTACCGCTTCCAACTTCGTCATCATTGACAGTTCTACCGCTGACGAAATCGCTTTGAGTTTGGGTTCTGATTTGAGTGACTTCAAAACCCGTGAAGAACTTTTCCAAGAAACAGCCATGATGTGTTTAATTATTATTGACGAGGCTTGGAAAAACGTCACTTATTACTACAAAGGTCAAACATTGGCTTCTGAATACCGTTTTGATCAAATCCGTGCTGGTGGCGCAGGCGCTGCAGGTAACGAGATTTTACAAATCATGAAGTCTTTGAATTCCCCTTTGGCTACCCCTAGCATCCTCTAAACCTTAAGGGATAATGAAAAATGAACATAGTTAATTTCGTTAAGGAACTGTTACCCAGCATTACCCGTGGGGACGTGATTGATGACTTAGAAAAATCCCAAGTCATTTTGAAACAACACGTGATTCCTAGTTACAATGATGCCAAACAAGTTTACCAACACAACAAGTTTCAAAGTGATGCAGTAAAAGAGTTGTCTAACCAATGGCGTGGCCAAGTTAACAAACGCAGTAACAATCTGATTTTAGGTATCGTAGAAATGCTACCTAAATTAGAAAAAGCCATTGACTTCGGTATCGACCAGTTCACTGACCATTACGATGGTAAAAGTGCTAACTTGAACTACCGTCGTGCTGCTATGTTGCGTTATGCTGAAATGTGTAGCTTCTGTGTTAACTACAGCTGGCGCTTGCTTAACTTCATTTACATCGCTGAAACTCAAGAACTCGACCCAGAGAACTTGACTTCAGTACGTGAAACCATCACCACACCAGAAGCTCAGTATGTAGTGGATATGTTCAGTCCGTTTTTGATTGCAGTTTCAGCTTTGAATACTAACAGTCAAAAAGAAGTAGAAGACTACTTCGCTAAGTTACCTGATGCTATCGTAAGTGAACAGTCTTATCGTAACGCTGCTGTAACAGGTGGTAACGTAGACACTTTGAAAATGGATTTCTTACCCCCACGTTTGAATCCTATCTATTACATTCGCATGGCGTATGCCGATTGGCAAACCAACCGTTATCATGCCGCTGAAAAAGCCGCTGCTTTGTTGAAGGTTCGTTTGGCTCAATTAGAACAGTTACGTGAACGTAAAGCAGACGCTTACATCAGTAAAGAAATCAAAATCTTGTCTGATGAACTGAGTGCTGTTGAACGTCAAGTAGCCAAGTACAACAAATACAAATAAAGGTGCAACCAATGAAACCATTTACACCTTTTAAAGACAACGAGACAAAGAGCGAATGGAGCGTAGA
>JACCEA010722153.1_pt1 | contig 13015 bp, 12 predicted proteins | sample 7449851 | NCBI WGS metagenome assembly JACCEA01 (sample SAMN15323453, study PRJNA562643) | freshwater metagenome | isolation source: river surface water | place: USA:Blue River Watershed | collected 2017-08-18 | reverse complement strand
CAGGGCTTCGGCATCCGCCTCGTTGCCAGCCAGCAACGCGTGACCGATTTCCCCTTCACGGGAGCCGGATAACGCAATCAGCCCCTCTGCGGCCTGTTTTACCCATTCGCGCTCAATAATGACTTCGCCATTGCGCTGCCCCTCAATGAAGCCGCGAGAAATCAGTTCAGTCAGATTGCGATAACCCTGGCCATTCATCGCCAGCAAGGTCATGCGGGTCAAAGGCCCTTCTTCTGCGGCGCTGGCCAGCCAGATATCAGCGCCACAAATCGGCTTGATGCCCGCCGACATGGCTGCTTTGTAGAACTTAACCAGTGCACACAAATTGCCCTGATCGGTCACGGCCACCGCAGGCATTGCTGCGGCCGTCGCAGCCTTGATCAGCGGCTTGACCCGGACCAGGCCATCCACCAGGGAATATTCAGTGTGCAAACGCAAATGGACAAAACTGGCAGTCATGAAAAATCCGTACGCAGTTGAGAGACGACAGGGCCGGGATTGTACCGAGCCGCGCAACAAACAGCAGGGTACTTCACAACGCGTTGATCAAGGCGCGGGTTTCTCGGTTTCAAGCAAGCGCCTGACCGGCGCAAAGCTGCGCCGATGGATAAGGGTCGGACCGCGCAACTCCAGCGCAGCCAGATGCTCAGGCGTGGGATACCCCTTGTGACCAGCCATACCGTATCCCGGATACAACTGGTCAAGCGCCTGCATCTCGCGATCACGGCTGACCTTGGCCAGAATCGAGGCCGCCGCAATCGCCGGCACCTTGCTGTCACCTTTGACTACCGCCGCACTGGGAATGGACAGCACAGGGCATCGGTTACCATCGATCAGCGCCAGTCGCGGCGTGACCGACAAGCCCGCAACGGCACGCTGCATGGCGAGCATTGTGGCCTGAAGGATATTCAGGCGATCAATTTCCGCCACTTCTGCCCGGGCGATACACCAGGCCAGGGCCTTTTGCTGAATTTCTTCGAACAACTGCTCGCGGCGCAACTCACTGAGCTTCTTCGAATCGTTGAGGCCAAGAATCGGTCTGGAAGGATCGAGAATTACCGCGGCAGTCACCACCGGACCGCAAAGCGGGCCGCGGCCCACTTCGTCCACACCGGCCACCAGTTCTTCGACCAGCGTGAAGTCGAGTCCGAGTTGCATCAGGAGTGAACCAGTTGCAGAACCGCTTCCGCCGCTTGCGTTGAAGCATCCTGACGCAGCGCCAGATGAATGGCAGCGAAGCCTTCGGTTTGTTCCTGCCCGTCGTGCAAAAGGGCGGAAACAGCTTCGGCAAGCGCTTCAGCCGTGGCCTCGTCCTGAATGAACTCAGGAACCAGTTGCCGTCCCGCGAGCAAATTCGGCAAGGAGAAAAACGTGCTTTTCACCAGTCGCTTCAGGATGCGATAGGTCATATTGGCCACGCGGTAGGCCACCACCATCGGCCGCTTGTGCAGTAGCGCCTCAAGCGTGGCGGTGCCAGAGGCAATCAGTACCGCATCACAGGCTGCCAGCGCTTCATGGGAGCGCCCATCGAGTAATTCCAGGTGCAGATCCTGACCTGCCAGCATCTGCTCAAGCTGGTCACGGCGTGGCGCGCTGGCGCATGGCAGCACGAACCGGAGACCTGGCCGCTGGCGATTCAACAGAGCAGCGGCTTGTAAAAACAATGGGCCCAGCCGGCTGACTTCTCCGCCGCGACTACCCGGCATCAAGGCCACCACAGTGGCATCTGGGTCCAGACCGAGCGCCTGTCTTGCGCCCGCACGATCAACTTCCAGGGCAATACTGTTGGCCAGCGGGTGACCGACAAAGCGCACCGGCACAGCATGCTGCTGGTAAAACTGCGCCTCAAAGGGAAACAGCGTGAGCATCAGATCACAGGCTTCACGAATCTTGAAAACCCGCTTCTGGCGCCATGCCCAGACTGAAGGGCTGACGTAATGCACCGTACGGATGCCTGCACGCCGCAGCTTGAGTTCGAGCCCCAGATTGAAATCCGGCGCATCAATACCGATGAACACATCGGGACGCTCGGCAATCAGGGTGCGAACCAGTCGCCGGCGGCGCAGGAGCAGCTCGACCAGCCGTCCAAGCACTTCAAACAAGCCCATCACCGACAGGCGTTCCATGGGAAAGTAGGAAGGCAGGCCCTGAGCCTCCATGCGCGGACCACCAACGCCCATGAACTCGATATCGGGGTGTTGTGCTTTGAGCGCCTGCATCAGGCCGGAACCGAGAATATCGCCAGACGCTTCACCGGCGACCAGCGCTACGCGCAGCTTGCTGGCCATGATCTAGCGGGTGATGCCGCGGCTGGACGCCTGGATGGAATCACGGAAAACCGCCACTTCCGGGAACTCGGCAGCCAGCTCGGCCAACGCAGCCAGCGCCAACTCAACCGTCAAGCCCTGCCGATAGACAACCTTGTAAGCACGGCGCAAAGCCTGCATCGCTTCATTGCTGAAACCGCGACGACGCAACCCTTCAAAATTCATGCTGCGCGCTTCCGCCGGATTACCAAAGACGGTCACATAGGCCGGCACATCTTTACCAATTGCGGTCGCCATGCCAGAGAAGCTGTGCGCACCCAGGTGACAGAACTGGTGCACCAGAGTGAAACCGGAAAGAATGACCCAGTCATCCAGATGCACATGACCGGCCAGCGAGGTGTTATTGACCAGAATACAATGGTTGGCGATTACACAGTCATGCCCCACATGGGCATAGGCCATCAGCAGATTGTGGTCACCAATGGTGGTTTCAGAGCGATCCTGCACCGTGCCCCGGTGAATGGTGACACCTTCACGAATGACGTTGTTGTCACCGATAACCAGGCGCGTGTCTTCACCCTTGTACTTCAGGTCTGGTGTGTCTTCACCCACAGAGGAAAACTGGTAAATGCGGTTGTTGCGCCCAATTCGGGTCGGCCCCTTGATAATGACGTGCGGCCCGACCACAGTGCCCTCGCCTATTTCCACGCCCGCCCCGATGATCGACCAAGGGCCGACCTGAACGTCATCCGCCAGCCTGGCTGAAGGATCGATAATGGCGCGAGGGTCAATCAAACTCATACTTTCTGTTCCGCACAGATAATTTCCGCAGAGCAAACCAGCTGGCCATCCACAGTGGCTTTACACTCGAATTTCCAGATGCTGCGTTTGGCACTGAGGAAGTTCGCCTCAAGTTTCAGTTGATCGCCCGGCACGACAGGCCGGCGAAACCGCAATTTGTCCGAGCCCACGAATAGATACAGCACACCGTCGGCAGGTTTGACACCCATCATGTTGAAACCAAGTATGCCGGCCGCTTGAGCCATGGCTTCGATGATCAACACGCCGGGCATGATCGGATGCTGCGGGAAATGCCCATTAAAGAACGGCTCGTTGATCGTCACGTTCTTGTATGCGCTTATCTGCTTGGCTTCAAGATCCATCTCCACCACACGATCTACCAGTAAAAACGGGTAGCGATGTGGGAGGTATTCCCGAATTTCGTTGATATCCATCATAAAAGCAGCATGCCTGTAATTAAGTGAAGAGACTGCAATCAGCGCAGGTTACGCATCTGAAGAAGCATTATCCGCCGGAGTCACCGCAACCAAGCGCTTCTCCACCTGCTGTAAGCGTCGCGCCATATCGTCAAGCTGGCGCAGTCTGGCTACGCTTTTCTTCCACTCTGCCGCTGGCTGCATGGCCGTACCCGAGGAGTACGCACCCGGTTCAGTGATCGAGCGGGTCACCATGGTCATCCCGGTTACAAACACGTGGTCGCACACTTCAATGTGCCCCACCATGCCAACACCGCCGGCTATCATGCAGTGCTTGCCGATCTTGGTACTGCCGGAAATCCCGACACAGCCAGCCATGGCCGTGTGATCACCGATCTGCACGTTATGGGCAATCATGATCTGGTTGTCGAGCTTTACCCCGTTACCAATAATCGTATCGGCGAGTGCGCCACGGTCGATGGTGGTATTGGCGCCGATCTCCACGTCATCACCGATGCTGACACCACCGATCTGGGCGATTTTCTGCCAGACGCCTTTTTCGTTGGCAAAACCGAAGCCTTCGCCGCCTATTACGGCACCGGACTGAATCACCACGCGGCGGCCTATACAGACATCGTGGTACAGCGTCACCCGTGGCGCCAACCAGCCACCCTCACCAATCTGGCTGCGCGCGCCGATCACGCAGTGCGCTCCGAGCGTCACGCCGGCCGCTATCCGTACACCGCTCTCAATCACCACGCCCGGCCCGATAGAGGCGCAAGGGTCGATCTGGGCATCTGCGGCAATAATGGCCGACGGATGAATACCTGCGGAGGCGATCGGCTTGCGGTCGAACAGGTGCGACAACTGACCATACGCCAGATAGGGATTGGCCACGATCAGGGCATTGCCTGTGAACGCTTCGGCATCTGCCGGAGTCAGCAGGACCGCTCCCGCCCGAGTGCTGGCAAGGTATTTGCGGTACTGCGGATTGGCCAGAAAACTCAGCTGATCCGCCCCGGCATCCTGCAACGCCGCCAGCCCCGTCACCACAAGGTTGGCGTCACCCGACAAACTGGCATTCAGCCGTTCTGCCAACTGAGCAAGCGTGAACTCCGGAGCCGTCATGTTAGTTCTGCTTGTTCATGATCTCGATAACTTGCCGCGTGATGTCGTACTGCGGTTTGACATCCACAACAGCACCGCGCTCAAGCACCAGATCGTAGGAGCCCGCCTTGAGAACCTGCTCTACCGCCTTGTCCAGCTTGGGCTTGAGGTTTTTCAGCATCTCACGATCAGCAATCGCCTTGGCTTCATTGAGCTCTTTGGACTGAAACTGAAAGTCACGGGCTTTCTGCTTGAACTCAAGCTCCAGACGCTCGCGCTCAGCCTGCCCCATCTTGTCGCCCGACTTGACCAGCTTGTCCTGGATATTCTTTGCGTCGGTTTCCAGCTTTTTCAGGCGCGTCAGTTGCGGGCCAAATTTCTTCTCGGCGTCCACCGAGTACTTCTTGGCGGCATTGGATTCCAACAGAGCCATCTGATAGTTCAATACGGCGATTTTCATGTCGGCAAAAGCCGGGGCAGACAGAAACGCCAAGCCCAACAGAACTAACTGAGTCAACTTACGCACAATGCAACTCCTGCAAAAAACACGGCTGTAAATGAATGTGCTGAATCAGAACGTCTGACCGAGCGTGAACTGGAAGAACTGTGGATCGCTGTTGTCTGGCTCTTTGATGGGGGTCGCAATCGCAAAGCCCAGCGGCCCCATGGCGGTGATCCAGGTCAGACCAAAACCGGTGGAGACGGCCAAATCACCCAGATCGGGAGAGTTGCAATCGACTTGGAAGTCATCGCAGTTGGTGCTGAAAACGTTACCGACATCGACAAAAAAGGTGGTGCGCAGACTGCTTTGATCCTTGATAAAGGGCAACGGGAACAGGTAATCCACACCGCCGGTTATCATCACATTGCCACCAAACGGCTGGTCATCCTGATCAGGATCGGTGCAGATACCGGTCGCAGGGTTACATTGGTAGACCCCGTTATTTACGTTCAGCGGATTGTTTATGCCACCGGGAGCAAGAGGATAGGCCAGACTAGCCACCGCACGCGGCCCCAGAGAACCATTGCGGAAACCACGCACCGAACTGATACCCCCGGCAAAGTAGTTTTCATAGAACGGCAGACCGTCGGTATCACCGAAACCATCACCATAACCCAGCTCGGTATGCAGCCGCAGTGCGGTCTGCTTGCTGACCGGGGTGAAGTGCTGACCGCGGTAATCCAGCTTGTAGAACTCCAGATCACTGGCTGCTGGCACCGTGGTTTGCAGGGTCAGACTTTGTGAAAAGCCGCGGTTCGGCAATATCGCACGGTTCAGCGAGGACTCGCCCCAACCGATGGAAGCCTTCACATTGGTGAAGTCTGCCTGGGTATAGTCACCGCCGTTATTGGCCATAAACTCGAGAATCGACGGCACGGTATAAGTACCGCTGTTCAGGCTGTCCTGCGAAACGGTCAGACCATAGTTCAGCGAGGAAGTTTCGCTGATCGGATAACCAATGCTGACACCAGCACCCAGGGTATCCACCGAATAGCTGGTGATATCGTAATTCGCGTCGTCGTAGTCGGTTTTGTTGTAGAACACGCTGTAGCCCAGACTGACGCCATCCATTGTCCAGTACGGGTCGACAAAGCCGAAGTTGTAACTGCTCTGATACTCGCTGCGCGTCAGGCCAAAGCTGACACGGTTACCAGTACCGAGGAAGTTGTTCTGGGTAATCGCACCGCCGAGGATCAGACCGGCGTCCTGGGCGAAACCGACACTGGCGGTAATCGAGCCCGAAGGTTGTTCTTCCACGCTGTAGTTCACATCCACCAGGTCATCGCTACCCGGAACCTGCGGTGTTTCTACCGTCACTTCCTTGAAGAAGCCCAGACGCTCCAGACGCAGTTTGGATTGGTCGATCTGATAGGTCGATGCCCAGCCGCCCTCCATCTGACGCATCTCACGACGCAGAACTTCATCTTCGGTTTTGGTATTGCCGCGGAAACCAATACGATTGACGTAGGCGCGCTTGCGCGGATCGACCACGAAAGTAACGATTACTGTATTGGTTTCTTCATCAGGCTGCGGCACACCATTTACGTTGGCGAAGGTATAGCCATCGTTACCCAGTCGACGGGTAATGAGCTCCGACGTGGTGGTCATGATCTTGCGCGAAAAAACCTGACCGGGCTGAACCAGCAACAGTGCGCGAATCTCTTCTTCCGGCACCTTGATATCACCGCTGAGCTTGACTTCGCTGACGGTGAACTTGGCACCCTCATCAATATTCACGGTGATGTAGACGTGTTCCTTGTCCGGGGTGATGGATACCTGAGTGGAGGTGATATCCATGTTGATAAAACCGCGATCCAGATAAAAGGAACGCAGTCGTTCAAGATCACCGGAAAGCTTTTCGCGCGAATACTTGTCGTCATTATTGAAAAACGAGAACCAGCCGGTAGTTTTCAGCTCAAACAGGGCTGAAAGATCTTCGTCGGGAAACATGGTGTTGCCCACCACGTTGATCTGTGTAATGGAAGCCACAGCACCTTCATTGATGGTGATCTTCACTGCTACGCGGTTACGCGGCTGTGGCAGGGCCTCGGTCTCAATCTCAGCGGAATAGCGGCCCTGGGAGACGTACTGACGCAGCAACTCATTACGCACACCTTCAAGGGTAGCGCGCTGGAAAATTTCACCTTCAGCCAGACCCGACTTTTCCAGCCCCTTGAGCAGGTCCTCGGTGGAGATCGCCTTGTTACCCTCGATCTTGATGCTGGAAATCGACGGACGTTCAATGACCGTTACCACCAGCACGTCGCCATCACGGCCGAGCTGTATATCCTGGAAAAAGCCGGTCTTGAACAGTGTCCGGGTGGCATCGACCAGGCTCTGGTCGTCCACCTGATCGCCCACATTGAGCGGCAGAGCGCCGAAGACACTGCCAGCGGATACACGCTGCAGGCCATTAACCCGGATATCAGAAATTGTGAAGGACTCGGCATAAGCCGCTCCGACCATGAATATGGAGAGCAACGCAGTAAGCAGCAGGCGTTTCATGAAGTCCTTTTTACCAACAAGAAATTGAAAAAACAGATGAACCGGCATCAACAGAACCTACCTTTCAGAGGCGTCCCACGTCGTTTACCAGTGCCAGCACCATCAACGCAACGACCAACCCCATGCCCAACTGCATCCCCAGCGCTTGCAGACGCTCGGACAAAGGCCGACCACGAACCCATTCAGCCAGATAAAACATAAGATGCCCGCCATCCAGAACCGGAACAGGCAGCAAATTAAGGACACCCAGACTGATACTCAGATAGGCCAGGAAGCTCAGAAACTCCGCTAACCCGGACTCGGCCGAAGCGCCCGCCACTTTAGCAATGGTTATCGGGCCACTCAAGTTTTTTACCGAAAGCTCGCCCACCAGCATCTTTCTCAACGAATCCAGCGTCAACACGCTCATGGCCCAGGTCTTTCCAGCAGCCTCACCAATCGCTTGCAGCGGACCGTAACTGACTTCGCGCAGCATATCGGCCGGCCACTGGGGCGCGGTGACGCCGGCCCCCAGATACCCGGCACGTTGATCGCCTTCGCCTTTAACCGCCAAAAGCACTTTAACCTGCTCAGAGCGACCGTCCCGTTCGAAGGTCAACACCACGGACTTACCGGGCAACTGCCGCACCCGCTTGACCAGCGCCTGCCAATCAGCCACTGGTTCGCCATCCAGCGCGACAATGCGGTCACCCGAACGTAATCCTGCGGCTGCCGCAGGCCCTTCAGGATCCAGCTCTGAAAGCACGCTTGGAATGGCTGGCCGCCAGGGCACAATGCCCGCAGCGTCAATCGGATCAGGGTCTTCCACGCCCTTCAGCCACTGTGAAACGACCAATTGCCGGCGAACCTCAGCAGCGCTGTCCACTTCACGCAGTGTCAGGTCAATCGTGGCGCTCTCTCCCAGATGACGAACCAGCTGAAGATTGACGTCTGACCAACCATGGGTCGGCTCGCCATTTACAGCAACAAACTCTTCACCTGACTGCAAACCAGCCTCGGCCGCCAGACTCCCCGGCGTGACGTCACCAATCACCGGCCGCACCTGCTGGGCTCCCAACAGTGCAATGACCCAGAAAAACAGCAGGGCAAGAAAAAAGTTCGCCAACGGGCCGGCAGCAACTATAGAAGCGCGCCGACCCAATGACTTGCGATTGAACGACTGCTCAAGCAACTCGACCGGAACGTCACTCTCGCGCTCGTCGAGCATTTTCACGTAACCGCCCAGCGGAATGGCCGCAATCACAAACTCGGTATCGTGGCGATCGCGCCAACTGAACAATGGCGCGCCGAATCCCACCGAGAAGCGCAACACTTTGACGCCGCAACGTCTGGCCACCCAGAAATGACCAAACTCGTGAAAAGTAACCAGCACACCGAGGGCGATCAGCGTGCCGAACAACATATAAAGCGTGCTCATAACCCCATCCTCACCCTACCCCGCATACTGGCCAAGCCACGCCCGAGCCGCTTCACGCGCTCGCCGGTCTGCCGCCATGACATCATCCAGGCATTCGACCGGCCGGACCGGCTCACGGTTCAACACGGCCTCGATCAGTACAGGGATATCAATGAAGCGTATGCGGCGCTCCAGAAAGGCTGCCACGGCCACTTCGTTGGCCGCGTTGAGCATGGCCGGCGCATCACCGCCGGTTTGCGCTGCTTGCCGCGCCAGGCGCAGACAGGGAAAACGCAACTCATCCGGCGCCTGAAAATCCAGCCGGGCCAGCTTGAACAGATCGAGCGAAGCAACACCTGACTCGATTCGCTCAGGCCAGGCCAGGGCATGGGCAATCGGCGTGCGCATATCCGGGTTGCCCAGTTGCGCCAGAACCGAGCCATCAACATAGTCAACCAGCGAGTGGATGACACTTTGCGGATGAATTACCACTTCCACCTGAGAGGGTTGAACATCGAACAACCAGCAGGCCTCGATCAGCTCCAGCCCCTTGTTCATCATGCTGGCCGAGTCGACCGAAATCTTGCGCCCCATGGACCAGTTGGGATGGGCGCAGGCTTGCTCGGGGGTCACCTGCGCGAGGGCTTCGCCCGGCGTTTCACGAAAAGGTCCGCCAGAGGCCGTCAGCAGAATACGCCGTACACCCACTTCGCCCAGCCCCCGGGCGAAATCCACCGGCAGGCACTGGAAAATGGCGTTGTGCTCACTGTCGATGGGCAGCAAAACGCTGCCACTCTTGCGCACCGCCTGCATGAACAGGGCACCGGACATGACCAGCGCCTCCTTGTTGGCCAGCAGAATCCGCTTGCCGGCAGCAACCGCTGCCAGCGTCGGCGCCAGCCCGGCGGCACCAACAATAGCGGCCATCACCGTATCGACATCCGGATGCCCGGACACCTCACAAAGGCCGGATTCACCAGACAACACACGGGTGTTCAGGCCCGCCAGTTGCAGCGCCGACTGCAGTTGGCGCGCCGACTCCGCGTCCGGGGTGACAGCAAAGCGCGGACGATGCTGCAGGCACTGCGCCTCCAGCTGGTTCAGCCGGGAAAATCCGCTCAGCGCGAACACCTGGTAGCGCTGCGGGTGGCGTGCCAGCACATCAAGGGTGCTGCAGCCAATTGAACCGGTCGCGCCCAGCACGGTTACCTGTTGCAAATGACTCACCGGGCCAACCAGAGTAAAACCGCAAACACCGGAATGGCGGCAGTCAGGCTGTCGATACGGTCGAGAATACCGCCGTGCCCCGGCAGCAGGTTACTGCTGTCCTTTACGCCGGCATTGCGCTTGAACATGCTTTCGTTGAGATCACCCACCACTGAAACCATCACTACAATGACGGTAATCAGCAAACCCGTCAGGACTTGCGCAACCTCCCACTGCTGGTAAATGCCCAACCCCAGGGTCAGCATCAAACAGAGCAAAAGTCCGCCATAGACCCCCTCCCAGCTCTTGCCCGGACTGACCTGTGGTGCGAGCTTGCGCTTGCCGAACGCCCGACCGGCGAAATAGGCACCGATATCCGCCCCCCACACCAGGATCATCACAGCCAGAATCAGCGCATTGCCTTGCGGCATTTGCTTGAGAATGACCAAACCCTGCCAGGCGGGTAAAAGCACGACCAGGCCGATCAGCAAACGCACCGGCTGACCGGCCCAGAAGCGGCTGCTGCCAGGATAGGTGAGCACCAGAAGCGTGGCGCTGAGCCACCAGACAATGGCCAGCATCAGCAGCGGCCAGGCCAGCGCAGGCAATAGATAAAGTCCAACAATCAGCCCAGCGACCAGCGCGGCATAGGCGCAACGTTGCAGCTGAGCAGTAAAGCCCGCCAGCTGGGCCCACTCCCAGGCAGCCAAAGTGACAACTGCGCCAATGAACAGCGCAAACTGACCACCTTCAAGCAGAAAGAAACCACCCAGAGCAATCGGTAGCAGCAGCAGCGCGGTAATGATTCGTTGCTTCAGCATGTCTTGCCCTCTACCTGTTCACTGGTCATGCCAAAGCGGCGTTGCCGGCTGGCATAATCCGCCAGCGCCTCGCGCATGGCGGCATGTTTGAAGTCCGGCCAGAACAGGTCGGAAAAGTACAGCTCGGCATACGCCAGCTGCCAGAGCAGAAAATTACTGATGCGATGCTCGCCGCCAGTCCGAATACACAAATCCGGCAGTGGCAAATCCGCACCGGACAGGCAGCTTTGCAGGTCTTCCGCTGAAATGGCTTCTGGCTGCAACTCACCCCGCTGAACGCGAGCCGCCAGCTGCCGGGTAGCCTGCACGATATCCCACTGGCCACCGTAGTTGGCGGCCACCTGCAAGACAAAGCGATGATTGCCGGCCGTCAGCGCTTCAGCCTGCTGCATGGCGGCCTGCAGATCAGGATGAAAGCGGGAACGATCGCCAATGATGCGCAACTGTATGCCGTTCTCATTGAGCTTGCGCGCCTCCCGGCGCAGAGCGCCGAGAAACAGCTCCATCAGGGCACTGACCTCATCCGCCGGGCGCTGCCAGTTCTCGCTGGAAAAGGCAAACAGCGTCAGCACCTCCACGCCGGCTTCAGCACACACCTTGATAACGGCGCGCACCGCGCTGACACCGGCTTTGTGCCCGGCCACGCCGGGTAACAGACGCCGCTTGGCCCAGCGGTTGTTGCCATCCATGATGATGGCAACATGCCTGGGAGCGCCCGTCGCAGGGGACTGTTCAGTCTGTTCCATGGAGTGAATGCCCGTTAAACGGCCATCAGATCCGCTTCTTTCTGCTTCACAGCCACTTCGATCTCGGCAACGAACTTGTCCGTGATCTTCTGGATCTCATCCGCCGCACGACGGTCTTCGTCCTCGCTGATTTCCTTTTCCTTGAGCAGCTCCTTGAGCTGACTGAGCGCATCACGGCGAATGTTGCGCACCGCCACCCGGCTGTCTTCGGCGGCATCGCGGGCTTGTTTGGTAAAGCCCTTGCGGGTTTCCTCGGTCAGCGCCGGCATCGAAATCAGCAGCAACTCGCCCAGATTGGTCGGATTGAAGCCGAGCCCGGAGCTCTGAATCGCCTTGTCTACGGCGGCCAGCATGTTGCGTTCGAAAGCCACAACCTGCAGCGTGCGCGAGTCCTTGACTGTCACACTGGCCACCTGATTGAGCGGGGTGTCCGCGCCGTAGTAGGGAACCATCACCCCGCCCAGAATGCTCGGATGGGCCTGCCCCGTGCGAATGCGGCTGAATGCATGAGCCAGTGACTCCAGGCTCTTCTTCATGCGTTCCTGGGTCTCTTTCTTGATCTCGTTGATCATTGCAGTTGCTCCTCGATCAGGGTTCCTTCGGCGCCACCCAGCACGATATTCAGCAGGGCACCGGGTTTGTTCATGTTGAAAACCCGCAGAGGCATGGCGTGGTCACGACACAGGCAGATAGCCGTGAGGTCCATGACGCCCAGCTTGCGGTCAAGCACTTCGTCGTAGGTCAGCCGCTCGAATTTTTCGGCATTGGGGTCCTTGAACGGGTCTGCAGTGTACACCCCGTCCACCTTGGTCGCCTTGAGCACCACATCGGCGTCGATTTCAATCGCGCGCAGACAGGCCGCCGAGTCGGTGGTGAAAAACGGATTGCCGGTTCCGGCAGCGAAAATCACCACTTCACCGGTTTTCAGATGGCGCATGGCCTTGCGCCGATCGTAATGATCGGTCACCCCCACCATGGAAATCGCCGACATCACCAGCGCCGGAATATTCGAGCGCTCCAGCGCATCGCGCATCGCCAGGGCATTCATCACGGTGGCCAGCATTCCCATATGGTCGCCAGTTACACGGTCCATGCCGGCAGCGCTGAGCGCTGAGCCGCGGAACAGGTTGCCACCGCCGATTACCAGTCCCACCTGAACACCGATACCGACCAACTGACCGACTTCCAGCGCCATGCGATCGAGTACTTTCGGGTCAATACCGAAATCCTCGGCCCCCATCAGGGCTT
>JACCEA010424024.1_pt1 | contig 13016 bp, 13 predicted proteins | sample 7449851 | NCBI WGS metagenome assembly JACCEA01 (sample SAMN15323453, study PRJNA562643) | freshwater metagenome | isolation source: river surface water | place: USA:Blue River Watershed | collected 2017-08-18 | reverse complement strand
TGAGTCAATTCCTTACTTCTCCACATCGTAATATGACATGACCAAGAAAGAGTTACATCGAAAGCTTCGAAATTGATAGAGCAATTGTATTTTGAAAATAATGTAATTTTTTCCAAAAAAGTGAAAATTCAAGAAATGACGCTTTACATGTGAAAAGCGTGCTGGAGTAAGGATTTGAGTTGGAATTTTGTTTCGTATGAGACGGGGGTCAGATATTTTGTACGGTAGACGCTACTAGCAGCGCACAGCGCCAGCAGCGCGCAGAGATGTGCCGTGCCGCCCGCTGCGCTGCTGCACCCTGCCTGCTGCGCTATCAAGCAAGGTTTTGCTTTGCGCGATGATGACACCAAATGCAGCCCATATTTGATGGGGAATAGAAAGAAGATCATCATATTGTATTTATATTTGCTCTGATCTTTTTTTCACAATAATTTGGTAGGCAATTGCACGAATTCAGGATTCATATTTTTGTTTGTCGAGCGATTAAAATTTGTGTGTAGCTGACAGGGAAGAAATTTGATTACTTGGCCCACATTTGTGATTCAGATAAAATACTTCAAAATGGCGGATGCTAACTTTCCTATGGACGCGAATGAAGATCGTTTGGAAACTTTGACCATACCAGATGACCCTGAAGATTTTTCTACCATGACCCAAATTCAAAACAGGTAAGCTGCAAAACCAGTTTCTTATATTAATGCCTGACCATAGTTGTTCAGATATACCTTCTGGTATCGTTGTGATGGTGATAAATTAAAAGCGCAACAAGCCCCAGTCAACTACAAAGACACTATTAAAAAGATCGGCTCTTTTCAAACGGTATCATTAATACAACTTATCATTAGGTCCGGTATTACCTTGTATGATGATTGCTTAGGTAGAAAGATTTTGGCAAATTTATGATCACCTTAGGAGACCAAATGAATTCAAAACTACTGAATTCCATTTGTTCAAGGATGGCATAACCCCATTTTGGGAAGATCCACAAAATAAAGCAGGAGGGAAATGGATGTTACGATTGAGGAAAGGTATTGCTGCAAGGTACTGGGAAGATATTTTGTTCGCTATTATCGGTGAGCAATTCGATGTGGGATCAGAAATATGTGGAGCAGTCCTTAGTGTCCGTATTAATGAAGATATTATTAGCATTTGGAACAAGACAGCCGAAAACACCGAAGCGGTTAACAAAATAAGGTATGATAGCAATCATTCTTTGCGGAAAGATTCCGTTGATGCACTCTCCCTTAACCTCTTCAGAGACCAAATTCGTAAAATTGTGCGACTGCCAAACTTTATTACTGTGGAGTATAAAAATCATCAAGATAGCCTTGTTGATAAATCATCTTATAGAAATCCATCCTTGGTGTGGAGGGCACCAGTGAAGAGTGTTGCGGATAAGGAGAGCCATCGTGGATACAACAACTTCAAAAGTTCAGAAGGACGATTCAATAAAGATCAAACTGGAGGCGAGAAAACCGGTTGGAAACCTAGATGGGGACAGGATGGTAATGAAAACGTTACTGGCCCTAGAAAAGATAGGGATGATGGAAATCGTCACTCCGATTCATCTGGGTGGCGAAAACCTAGGGCACCCGACGAGTCGCAAGCGAAAGACCAAGCTGTTAAAACTTCCAACTCTTCTGTGCCCAATAAAAATTCTCAGTCCGATGGTTGGACAAAGGTGAAAAATCCATTTAACAAATCTGATTGAGACAACAAAATGGCTTATTTAGGTCTACTTACGTCGCCTAGTTTTTGTTGGAAACCTTAGCATAATTAAGCGTGTATGACCATGAAAATAAAATACTTCTATTGTAACTTTATTTAAAGAAAATGTCATTCTTCTACAAACAATAAACGAATAATAAATTGATATTTAAGTTTTTCATGCCAGAATCGAAATGGAGAGTAGTCGTCAATCATCAATGGCACAATTGAGTGCATGGACTGATGTCATGAGAAAGACTACAAAAACTTCAGAAACGCAGGCTAAGCGCATTGAAGTTGATGAAGAATATGAAGATGAGTTCGAGGATTACGATGAGGATTTTGAAACAGAAACCCCAGTCAAAGCTCCCCCAAAACCTACTGTCCCAGCAAAATCTCATATTGACCCAGTTCGACTCAGGTAATATTATTGTGCAGCAAATTTATCGTTTTATAATCTCGTGAACTCAGTGCAAGCAAACAATCAGCAGATGTTGTTTCAGCTAACCGCATCAATAACTATTCGAACTTGGGGGCTTCTATTGCAAAAAGTATCACAGATCCTAGAGTTGTACGCATTCAGAGGGTCCGCGCCAGTGGTGTCCTCAACCTGCAAATGGAAAAATTCACAAACGTTAATATTATACCATCGACAAGATACGAGTTGTATATGCAACAATTAAGGAAAGCAGAATCTTCTATCAAGCAAATAGGTACCCCACTTGATTTGGATGCTCGAGATGTCGAAATAAACACTGAAGATGTATTTATGGTCAATGAGGAAGTACAATACTGCTATGGTGATGATACACTTTTGTATCAATTGATGGACACAATAGCTTCATCCAAACGGAGCAGCAGTATGAAACATCATACTTCTGTTCAACAACTATTACTTGCCAACAAAGGTTCTCTGTCGGACAATCCTAGTGAGGAAATGGATAATTTTCAAATGACTGGCACACTGTCATTGTTTTTACAAAAATCATCATTAATTTTTGATGGCCTATTTGGGTTACAAAGTTTGTCGAATAATGGAAGTCAATCTACTGAATCAGATCGACAATTAATAATCAGCAAACATCATTCACGACTGGACTATGGAGTGCGAAGTACAGATGGTTCTCTTGAGCTAATAAAATTTCGGAAAATATCCTTCGTTTCAATTTCCAAAATAAATCCAAACATCTTTCTTGCATATCATGAATTTCCGGATGACAACGAAGTCGAAACTGATTTACGTCCGTACAAGGTTTGTTATGGATCTGCTCTTGTCAAAAACTCATGTCTCTTTGATTAGGGTCTGATCAGTGTTTGGGACAGTTGCAGTGAAATGGCACCACTGTATTTATTGGAAGTGAGTGGTCAACTTACCACATCATGCTTCTCGAACTTACAACAGTATATTGTTGTTGCTGGTTCTACTGATGGCACCTTGCACTTATGGGACTTGAGGGAACCAAGTGGGGTACACCATGACAGGTAGGTGAAGTTTGTATTTTCAGATCATCTTTCTCATATTCTACTAGCGATTCGATAGATCTGAAGGTGGCGAAAGGCATAAGATCTCCCACGTATTCCTCCCATCCCTCGATTGCATTAGCCAACGATGTGGATGAAGACATCATCCATTCGTCGGGTGTGACGTGCTTAGAACCTATTGATTTTGTAAATAACTCAGTCACATCATTTTCCAGAACATCACAGTTTGTTTCGCTTGATGAAGGTGGCATTGTAATATTCTGGATAACCAATGAAAGACAAAATATATTGAATGAAAATCTTCGACGAAGTCCATGGGGAAACGTATACTTGCTTGCAACTCGGCAAATCGAATTGAAGTTTACATCCCCTAGATCGTTTGTTGGAAAATTTGAGAAGAGTAAAGTTCATAGTAGTGACTTTCTTGACTTGAAACATCCTATATTTCGGGCATCAAACTGCGTTTTGGCATCAATACCATCTGATTCTACCTCCATTCTTGTAGGTGACACCGATGGCAATGTTCATCGCTATGGTAGGTCGGGTGAAGCTATCTCTCCTAGTTGCTTTCATCGTGTCAATGTTGTTACCACTGTAGCAACCACCACTGGTGATAATGAAATACAGTTGAAACACCATTTAAAAAGTTTTCAACGGGTAACGTGTATTGCTGTTAGACCTGTCACAGTTAAAAGTAGTATGGAACTCATGCTCGTTGGGCGAGCAGATGGATCAATGGATCTTTTCCAATTGGGAGATGAATATCCTATATTTTCTTGGACAATGCCCAAACAGAAATTCGATGCTGCCTATAATGACATGAAATGGATAAGCTGGCTTGGTGAACTTCAATTTTTAGCTGTGACTAGCCATGGTTTTCTCTATTATTTTGATCTCGAAGAAAAAGTTTCGGAGCCATACTTATCAGAAAAACTCCCTATAGATTCTGAAATGTTTCATTTTGTTGCGAGTGTGTCATCTCCACGACATGGTTTGCACGAAACAAGACTAGTGATTGGTGCAACTGAATGGAATCTCAAGCTGCTTTCATGGTGTCTGAATAAAGGCCTTGTTAAAACCTCCTCCACAGAGAATATCCGAGCATTTGAAGAAAACCTGTCAAGTTTGAGTAATAAGGCAAAACAATCGGCGGAAATTAACTTTATTTAACGAACTATTATGTCATTATTTCTCTCTACCGACACCTACTTTCCTACCAGACTTCAATACTTTTGTATCAGAGTGCTGATCGCGATGATTGTATCGCCGTCCGTCATGGACCAAGACGTTAGATTGATCGTACTGCTCGTGGGACACTTTGTTGTCGCTGAGCTTTTGATCAATAAGAAATTGCTGCCACTCTGGAAAGGATACTTTACCATTTTCATCCGCATCAAACTCTTCAAACTTGGGGAAATCTTGCTCCGACAATTCAGGGAATGACTTTAGGTATTTTTCTACATATGTATTGAACTCTGATCGCGATATTAAGTCGTCGTGATCTGCATCTGGAGCCTTGAATTCTTCATAATCTCTCTTTAGAGCATCTTGCTCAAGTTCTTCCACTATTTTATATAATTTCTTCAGTTCTTGTTCATACTGTTTCTCACGTTGTTGATAAACTTCGTCTTGCAATTGCATGAAATGAAGAAGCTCCCTTTTGTCAACTTCATACTTTTTGCTCAATCTCTTCGATGTTATCCAACCTCCGGCAATTCCTCCAACCACTCCTGACGTTAGTGCTGTAAAAATTACTGCTCTTTAGTTGGAAAAACACAAGTTATATGAGTAAACTATCAAGATATTATAACTACTTCACCGATTATTCCTGCGACGAACTAATCCGGCCCCTCGAGCCAATCCGCCGTAATCCTGCGCACCACTGCAAAACATCTGAAGAAAGCAGCAAATGAGAGTCAGCCACAAACTCGCATTCATTCCTTTGTATCATAAAAGATGCTAATTTAATTCAATTAATATATTTTTTAATATTTTTATTATTTAATAAGACTAATTTACTTTCGCTTCAACATCTCAGCCAGCCGCTGCTGCGCGCGGCCCTGCTGCTACAGCCAGCAGCCGGCGCAACTCATGCTTCGGCAACCTATACGCCAGTATTTGTATGGTGGGCACAGCAGAGGCCAGAGGCATCGAAAATAATGTCTGGCTGGGGTATAAGTAGTACAATTCAACAAGTATTATTATTTTCAAATACTGTCACAGGATGTTCCGATCATCTCTGGCAAAGAGTATAAGCGGTTTTGTCAAGAGCCATTTTGTTGCTCACTGCGATAGTTCCCCAGATTTAATTGAACAGGTAAGCCCGATCAGCAATAACTGACTTGAAAAAATGAATTTGATTGCTCCACCAAGGCTGATGCCACATTGGAAAAAGATAGGCCTAAAATTGTAGCCCCCCAATCGTTTGATAATCTGAAAAACACTCTCGCTTCCGCATCAGTTAACTCGTATGATGGATTCAGAGCTATTGTCCAGAAGCAAGTAAATCTTAATACTGTTGTTAGTCATTTGTAAGTACTTTGATACCTTGAACTATTCAATGTTAAAGAAGGAGTAACAGTGTGGTATTTTTGTTGCAGCTACTGGTTGGGTTCTCAAGCAACTGGTCAGCCCATATATCAATATCGAATCATTATTCCATTTGATGATGGAAAATTAATTAACGTCGCGACTGATGCTGATTGCAGTTCTGTCGAGGGCGAAGTTAAAGTTCCCCTCACACCTAACATGGTTTCAAAATCTTCTTTTGTGGTAGGTTTGACTCTTATCAATCATTGGGTTTGCTTTCTCAATAATTATGTAGTTATCAGGTGAAAAAAACACTTTCAATGGCGAAGTGGAGATATCTGATGATTCTTCCATGACGCATGTTGAGTATGCTAACAGTGATGAAAAATCGTTAACGTTTTCATATATGCAAAGCATCACACCATCGATAACGGTTGGTGGGTCTGGGTCTTTTTCTCTCGCGGGCAAGACACTATCTACAGCGGTTGGTGGAATATACAAGTCAGATGAAAATTTGATGGCATTTCAATGGGATGATAAAGTAAGTAAAACTTCATATCTTGGCGCAAACCAACACAGCTCCCACATAACAATTAATCGAACTCCAGATTCGTGTTCTTTACACCAGAAAAGTCAATCCAAATCGCACCCATATTAGTGCAGATTTATTGATTGATGATGATGGCAATAGTAAGGTGTGTTCGCATTTCATATGTGGTTAACAAACTGATTCTATTCTTTATCAAGATGTCAGTTTCGGCGGAATATATGTTGAAACAAAGTAGAGTTTCCATGTCGATAGATTCAAGCATAACTTTAAAAAGCCTTGTCGAGACATCGATCGCCCCAGGTGTACAGCTACAGCTTGCTGCCGAAATGGCGCAACTCCAGGGTCAGTATCGTTTCGGCTACGGTCTTCTAATGGGCTGAGGAAAATTATTGTACCACACTACAGCATGTGTAGATAATTAAACTTTGTTACATACTAGTACGTTAGTGGAAACGTATTTTTCAATGTAAACTTTGCAATTAGCGGATATCATTGATTTTACAGTGCACTATACTAACTTTTTCTGGCAGATGTTATGGGTGTAATTACTTGACTATTTGGTTGGTTGGCATCGGTTCGAACAGGTGTCCCGACGCGAATATTCCGATGCTTCAATTCTGAATGCTCTCTGTTCTTTTTCAAAGGGGTAGGTGGAGGTAACTTTAACCTGCCTGATTGAGGGGACACTATTTCTGCCCGAATATTTTGGGGCAATCTTTTTCTCAATCTATTAGAGTCCTCCTGATCTAGAGTCATTTGATAATATTGTGCGAAATGAGATATCAATGATAAAAAGAAAGCAGCCAGCAAAGAACTCATAAATATTTGCCACCAGAACAAGAAAGTTGTGGCAGCAGCCGATGATTGGACATTCTCTTTCCCCGCTCCTTTCACATTCCTATGAAAACTCTCTCTACTTTCCACAACTATTTGGCGAATATAATCATCAAATTTAATACTATCTGGACAAAGCTGTTGAAGAAACAAAATAATACGTTCCATATACTCTTCACTGAATCATCAACGAGATGTCAACTATAATACCTTTACAAAAGGATAAGTCTCTTACCTGCACAACATAACGTAGATAAATGACTGATATGCATTGCGTATCACTGCTTTCCCCAAAAAAGTGGCAAGGAAAAAAGTCCAAAACGGCATCAAAAAATGACCGCAGCAAATACCACACAAATCAAATGCAATGTTCGGATATGAAGCCATCAATAAAACACCATAAAAGCCATGCTGCTGCAAAAACCATACCGTAAAAGATTTAGCCCTATTGACAAATCCGTACTTTGAATTTGCTTCCAATTCTTCAGGAATATCATTTGAGTCAGATGATCCTGCTTCAATCGCAGCCAAACGAGCAGCTCGCGTCATCCAATACGGAGGAATTTCGCCGATTGCAGTCCCCGCACTTTGCAAGAAACACGCCAAGATTATCTTTTTCCATACGCCAAGGAATGTAACTGGAGTAACGCTTGATTCAGGACATTTAAAAAGTCTTTCATTTGTTCGAAACCAAATATCAGATGCAGATTCAAAATCAACACTTTCACAGGATTGAGCAGCTAAACACACTTTGATAACATGCGGAAATAAGAACAATACTCCTGATTGTAAACCCGATCCAAGGCCAATAGACGATAGCACACCTAACCCAACCCACCAAATCGTATACTCAAAAGCAAATTGGATCTGATCGATAATATGAAGATGTGAACCAGGAATGGTGCTTAAAATATACCATAGTAATCCCATGGGAAGCACGACATACAAGAATATAGAATGAGATATACAATACTTTAAAGAAAAATACATCAGCGATACAAAACCTGTCAAAAACATATTCAGAGTTTTCAGTGGATGCTGAAATAACGTCAAGGTTTCCCTTCGCTCTTTGCGATAATGATCGAAGTCACTGATTTGTTGTGGAGTCACTGGATCGTCATTCCCACTTTCTAACAATGTCTCCATATCAGGGATCATTTCAAATGCTTTTGAAACATTTATTGCAACAGTAGGGTAAAATAACAGCTTTTATTGTCTGTTGATGCCAATGTGGAAGGGTTGGCTGTCAAAAAATGATTATCTTCCCTTCTGCACTGCACAACCTGCAGAGCGGCGAGGCGGTCGCGCGCGCCCCGCCGCAGCAGGCAAAATCGACCGTTTTAAGTTGTGCTGTAATCAATGTTTGTAAATAGCATATTTTTGAGAGTCATTTTTATCATTGAGCTGATGGCATAACGTGGTATACAGTGACAGTAATATCACTGTATACCACGTTATGTTTTATTTAAACCCTTGAGAGTAGATCACGACTTGCTAGATCTACACTAGCTCTCTTCTTGTAAACCAACTAAGTATTACCCATACCATTCACTGGCATAAGACTTATATTCTAACAATAATAGTTATCTATCATCGAAATCGTGCCACCATAATGTTGGCAAATATTAGTGTACCTAACCCAGTGAAAAGAAAAAGGATGCGTCAGCATTAAGCTGTAATGAGTTAGTAGTCGTGCATGAGATTCCATCTTCCAAGACAAATTTAAGAAATAGGAATCGTATTAAAAATTGGATTGCGGAAGGAATCCCATACACTCTTGTCAAATAGAGTTAAGTCAGGCTAACACTAATCCACTCAATCTGCTCATCAGAATTTAATATTATTTTATTATTATAACTCGAAAGGAAACGTGAAAGTTTTGGGGGATCCGCCTTATTAGGCGGCTAACGGAAGTTTACATGTAAAACAATAAATATACAATATGGAAGCGCGCCACCGCATACCTCTATTGTATATACAGTCAGTTGGTGCATATTCAATCAAGTATTCAAGTTGTTGCGAAAAAACTTTTTTTCAGCATGAACCAGAAAGACGCAATTCAAAGAACTGGAGACTTGATGTTGCGAGGCTGGAGACTGTTGGCAACATCGTGTCCGATTTGTAATACTGCTTTGCTGTCGAACAGAAGTGGTGAAATGATCTGCCCAGGGTGTAATGTACCTGTCAAAGATGAACGATCGATATCGGTGCAATTTCCAAGTGGAAAAGAAACCAGGACAGTTGACTGTGATGATGTAAATCTCGACAACGAATTATTCAATTACTCATCTACAGCCCATCGATTGAATGACATTAGTGGGAAACTCGGGGGGAAACTCTTGAAAGGATGGATTATGAAGGCTGAAAGTTGTCCTGAAGTCTCCTGCCAGGGAACTCCTTTAATGCAAGAGAACGGTGATAAACCTATGATTTGTGTATGTTGTAATGCAGAGTACATCTATCGCGACGGAAAGTTAGCATCATTTCAAAAGTCTCCATCTGTTGTTGGTTCTCTTGAATTAAATGACGACTTATCGAAACACCCAGAAACTTCTGCAAGTGAAATCGAAAATAGAATGGAAAATTTACCCGAGGGAAGCATTCAAAACTGTTGGGCGTTTGCTAGGAAAGTTCTTGGAGATGTAAGTGGTTCGTATTATGTTGTGGCCAGAATTTTTACGATGATAATTTCTTCACAGAAATTAATTGCCTCATGCCGAGAACTAGAAAAAACAGAGAACATCGAAATTTGTATGGACTTGACCACTTTGGTGATAAAACTTAGCGAAGGTCTAAAAGCCGTCGGATCGTCCCCTTATTAATAAGTGGCACACATAAACGGCAGCAATAAATACAAACAATCATGGATTTTATTGTGTAATATATACCATACTCATCATCGTATGAAAACTTGTGATAATTCAATTGTAATGCTGGCAATATACTAGCAACATCCTAAACAAGATTTTCCTGATTTTATCCACTCTGTCTTGCTTGCATCGCTGCTTCTACCATGATCCACTACGTTTATCGTTGCAGATGCTGCCATCGGGGATTGTGGAGTACTAGCAGCTTTAATGCCTTCCTGTCGAAGTTTCGTCAGCATCGTCACCCATGACTGTGCTTCGCTGGCAGATTTTGCCCGCAGTGTGTATATTCTTGTGTTCAATTCAATTGTAAACAACCCTTCAAGCCTTTCAGGATCTTGCTCTGGAGGTATAATCTTTATTTCACCGACCTGTGGCAAACTTAAGGCCGCCAACAACTTCTCCATCTTTTTAGATTTGTAGTATGTCAAATAAACTCCATTGGTCTCGAACCATCGTTTTTGCCAACGTCCATCTCTTGTTTTTTTGTAAAGATAACCACTGACGGCAGACTCATCGATGTGGAACTGATAGTCATTTTTATCAGTCATTTTTGTTTTATGTAGACCACAACCTTTTTCTGTATTGTTTGGATTGAAAAATTTGTCAAACCTTTTCCTGGACAATGCATTTATTATTATACAATGGATTAATACAATACCACTGCTCTGCTGTCTGTAGGCGGATTGTATTTTACATATTAGGGACCCTTTTCTTACCAGACAGAAATGTTCGTTGTGCGTTTGTACTTCAGTCTGGAAACTTTTGCGAATTTGGTATTCGACGTCCACACCGTTAAAAAAAATTTTACCGGTTGGTGTTGGGGTTACAGCCTGTCGTTCTGGACGAAACGGTCAAAGTTGCTGTCTCGATCTCACCAAATTTCTTGGACATAGAATTCGTCATGTATTTGGTCCGATGAAAATGAAAAAAGCCACAAGACCTGTGATTTATTGCACATTCTATTGGGATCATTTCCAATGAAACTCTTCACGGAAATCAGAGGAATCGATGGGCCAGAATGAAGGTGTGGTCTTCAACGTTGAAGATCTCGCCGTTTCTTGAGATGTCAGTATGTGTCCCATCAATCCCGTTCAAAACAATCAATGTTTGGTCTCGGATAGGCAATTAGATACTGAAGCGCAGTAGAACATGGTTTTACTAGGTTTCAGGTCTGTATGGGATGGTGAACTTTTGGATTGTTCGACCAATAGTGATGACTATTCTTCCTCAAATTTTGAAAAGATCTTGCATTGTATTTATCAATGGGCTCTTTGTGTGATCCTAACAGATTAAATATAGTTGTGATAATTGGTTTTCAAAAGTGGACATCTTTTTATCGAGCGGAGGAAGTACTACTATCAAAACTAAATGCAACAATACTAAAAACAGCAAGCATGAACAGCAAAACTGCCAAAATCGATACATAAAATCTTCCATTTAAAACTTACAGTGAAAATGTCATTGATAAGCAATAAACCATCATCCATTTTCCAAACAACTAAGAAAATTCTTCATCCTCAATAGGTAGATTATATTGATCAACTCCGTTGAATTCCACAGTCATACCGCCTTTTTGGTTCAGTATTCTACCAGGTGAAAGTAAGACCAATTCAAATTTATTCTCTTCCCCTTGAGATGGTACCGCATACATGCTTTGAACTTTAATTTTATGAATCACCCCAGCCGAATCCCCAATGAGAATTTGCTGACCATCTTTTGACCACAGCGCCTTGTTGAGTGCAATCGGATTTGAAACTTTTACCCCCACCTTCGATGAGTGATTGTGACCATAATCGTCACTATTAAAAAGCGATATTGTATCGATGGGCTCCGTTGTTGATTTGCTCAAATTCCAGAGGGTGACCTTACCGGTTGAGGTAATAGTCACAAATAGAGCAGGATGAACAGGTGACCATTGAACATCACACACATAATCACATGTAGGAGACAAAAATTCGAACAGGGGCTCGGACATATCGTGAATGCTGAATAATTTTATTGTCCAATCCAATGAGCTAGAGAGGAACAGATGTTTGTATTTTCCATTTTGATGTGGATGTAGGTGTAAGCTTGTTACTAAACCGAAATGAGCATTATTCTGTGAAAGGAGGAAATATCAAACACTTGGTCAATCAACATAATTGTCGAGAAATTGTACCTGATCAACATTTGGATCTAAAGGTTTGTAGGGCAAGTGTGCCTTCAAAATTTGACCAGATCCACTTCCAGCAATAAAAAAAGGGTTTCCATCATTAGCGCTTACCGCTAGACACGAAACGTTCAGAGGATGTATTAGCGCCATTTTATCGGCAATTGGTGAGAGTAAATGGGACGTGTATTCAATGGTTCCACTGCGGGAAAAGCCAGAAAATGAAATGTAGGCAACGTTTATGGGATCGGTCAACCGTGAAATATCCCAATAACATATCTGGCCATCAATACTTATTGTGATCAATTCATGAGAAATGGAAGACCCACTGAACGCCATTGAATAAACTGGATGTTTATGGCCTTTACCTGTTAAACTGCTCCGCTGTACAGGAGTCGTCTTTGATGACTTCATATCCCATAAAACAATTTGACCATTGTAACATCCACCAATTATTAGCTTTGGCTCACTTGGATGAAATAAAGACACCAGCACAGCCGAAACCGATGAAAACTTCATTTCAGGTCTGCTGTGCATATCCTTCGACCATATACAAACTAGTCCAGGGAAATCTTCCTCCCCAATAATGGGAGCCGAGAGATTTGTCGCACGAGAGGTAACTATACTGATATTGCTATTTTTTGCCCCATAGGCGACAAGAAATAATTCAGGCACCAAGTGGCTCCAGACAATATTCATGACGGGTCTTCCTTGCAGGGTATCCTCTTCATAACCATCGGCAATTTCAAAAGCTACACTTTTCGAACAACATTTACTGTCGGAGTCAGTTGAGTAGTCTCGAAAAATGTCAAAACGGCAACTAAACTCCAAGGCTCTTTCAACATGTAAAGAAGAGATTTTCAAGAATTGAGAAAAATCAGGATCAGCAAATATG
>JACCEA011498084.1_pt1 | contig 13019 bp, 10 predicted proteins | sample 7449851 | NCBI WGS metagenome assembly JACCEA01 (sample SAMN15323453, study PRJNA562643) | freshwater metagenome | isolation source: river surface water | place: USA:Blue River Watershed | collected 2017-08-18 | reverse complement strand
TGATATTAAATGCTATGTATCTCAAATGAAGGGATCTATTAAATACATAAAAAAAAATACTATTAAAGATAATAAATTTGGTAAATGGCAAATAATAACTCCATCCGCATCTTACGGAGCATTTAGTGGATTTGGTAATTTAATATTAGGAAATCCGAATGAGGTGTATAGTGAAACATATATATCATTTGCAGTTGATACTGAACAAGAGGCACAATCACTATTATCTTATATGAAATGTAGATTACCAAATATGTTATTATCTTTGAGAAAAATATCACAAAATATTAGTAGTGATACTTGTAAATGGATACCATTACCTCCATTGAATAAAGAATGGACAGATGAAGAAGTATATAAATATTTTAAAATGTCAGTAGATGATATTAAATTGATTAATGAGACAAACATAAGTGGATATAAGAATAGTGTTAATCAAATAACTACTATTATAGAACCAAAAATAATAAATACAGAAACAGAAATAGATACAATACCAACAATAAAAAAGATAAGATTTCTAAAACTAAAAAAGAATGTAATAAATGATGAAGACAAAAAATAAAATTTTGAGAGTTTATTTACTATATCGAGTAGTATACTGAAAACAATAAAACCTGAAAAGATAAAAAAAATATCAAATAGTTGAATATTTTTTATTACATCTCAACCTCACCCTCACCATCAACCTCATCACCCTCACCCTCAACCAAACCATCACCATCACCCTCAACCAAACCATCACCATCACCATCACCCTCATCCTCACCCTCATCTCCCTCACTACACGCCATCATCTCATCTACTGCCATCTGCACACCAATCGCCTTATCCTCCAACGCATACACACTATAGTCCCTGAAAATATCCTCCCAACTATCGACACCCTGATTGTGATACACTAAATCATATATATGCGCCTCTTTTTCACATATTACACTATATATCTTCAATAACGCCAGTTGCTCTTCGTGGCTCCAACCATCCCACGCATCCATTTTATACCAATAAGAATCATTTTTATATTCCACAGTTTTCAATTTCTCTAATATTTTTTCCATACCAATCATATATTATATACAATAAAAATATATAATATAAACATCTATAAAAAACATAAACCGATTGTTATAATATTTATAAAAACAAAAAAATGATAAGCATTTTAATGCCTATTTACAATGGTATCGAATTCATCGATCAGTCTGTCCTATCTATTATAGACCAGACATATACCAACTGGGAACTTATTATTGCTATTAATGGTCATCCAGAAAATTCAGACACATACAAGCGGGCAAAAGAATTCTGCGATACCACAAACCCAGAAAAAATCCGGGTTTTTGACTTCTATAATATCAAAGGCAAATCAAAAACACTCAACCAAATGATTAAATATTGCACATATTACTATATCGCACTACTCGACGTTGATGATATATGGCATAAAGACAAGTTGAAAATACAGTCTGAATATCTCGATAAATATGATGTAATTGGCAGTAGTTGCATCTATTTCGGCGATATGAATGGAATTGTTCCCAAAATTCCATTAGGAGATATCAGCAATTTTGACTTCAAACAAGTCAACCCAATAATCAATTCAAGTGTAATAATTCGCAAAGAGTTCTGTCACTGGGATATATCTGGAATTGATGGTGTAGAAGATTATGACCTATGGTTAAGATTGCGCAAACACAATAAAACCTTCTATAATTGCAAGCAAATATTGGTTAAACACCGAATTCATCAAACATCGGCATATAATGCAAAAGGAAATAACAACCTGGTCGACGAGTTGTTGCGCAAATATTAGAACTACATCAAATAACGCTGAAATAAAAACCAGTTATCATACATATCATCATTTTCTCTACATAAATAAAATTTTGACATTTCTGAAAAAATACAATCCGCCAAAATAATCTGGTCATCCTTCACCCTATAATCATTCACAAAATATAACCGTAATTTGCTATCGTATGTATTTCGCCACCATTCAATTTTATCTTTATGCAATATAAAAAATCCTCCTGCCACAGATATTTGGTTTTGTGGTATTTGGTCTACAGGCAAACCTATACTATTTTTGTTTGCCACCAGTTTCATTAATATTTTAGGAAAATCAACATTTATATACATATCAATAAGAGCATAATATATTTTTTTTTTATTCAACCCCAATATTTTATTATCATTGGGCCAGTTAACTAATTCAGACATATCACAATCATTTGCTCTATTACGAAAATAACCGATATCGCACCACCCATAAAATTCTGTATCAAAATATTTCTTTGTAATTGTTTCATAGACAAAATGGATCTTCTCTGAATACATCATATTAACTTCCCAAGAAATTAAATGGCTATTAATTACCCCATTATTATGGTTTGCAATCCAGTAGTCTTTGTATCTGTAATTATAAAAATCATCTATTTCTTTTATAATAAGTTTTATCTTGGGATTATGCAAGTATTTGTGTAAATCCACAGAACTGTTTTTATCACTATAAATAACCAAATTGTAATTGTTCACATTTGATAACATATTGTCAATCCATTTTAAATAAGTGCTACTATCAAACTTAGACTTTAATTTATACCAACAGGTAGAAAAAGTAATTAGCACCATAATAGAATAACATATATCAATGCCTTATTTTTATATTATATACAATAAAAATATATAATATACTAATAACTATCCCATTTACCATCCGCGCCCACACTCACTAATAACCCTTATACCATCTCAAATATCTTCTTATATACCCCTTGTGCCTCAACACAAACAGTTCGCAATAATTGGCGCACATCCGTCTTATCCCCGCGTTCCGCAAATGCAACCCTAACAATACTCTCTGTATTATGCGGATGCACCTTCTGGAACCCACAAAAGCTCAAACGTCCATCCTTCATATAATAATTATTATACAACAAATACTCAATTATCTTACCCATTGTATAATCCTCATTCTCCAATATGATATCATAACAGTTGTCCACAGTTGTTTCACTCAACACAATCGGTACACTGTCCGCATCTATTGCCTGCACCATATCCACAAATTTGTTCTGTAATACAACACACCCCTTTTTCACCAGTTCCTTATTCTCATAAACCCCAATGGTCTCTATCACAAAATCAAAACTATCCGCCACATAATAACGTTGTCTATCCAATAACATAAAATTCTTCTTTTGGAATTCAATCTCTTCTTTTGCGACCCCCTCGCCCACCAATTTCTTCTCCACCTCATCCCACGCATCATTCACCTTTGCATTATCAATCGTGTATTCATATGAGCATTTAGACACCATACTAAACATCCCGTTTTCACGCGATGTCCCCACAGAAAATTCACTAGTTAAATGCAACTTCTCCCCCGGAATAGTATCGCTTATCTTTGGTCTCAGACGGACAAAATCAATGTATTGTCCTGTTAACCCATTCTTAGGAAATATCTTATGGGTCTCATCTTCCGTCAAATATTTCCCATTATTCTTATTTTTAATTCTGAACTGCTCGGTAGTGACATACATTATATTAGACCCGGTATTCTCCTCCTCCACTTCAAGCACATAGTTTCCAGGTAATAGCTCTAAATTGGTCTGGTGAATAGGAATACTGGACAAACGATGTTTTACTATCTCATTATGCAACCTGCACGTGTTTTCGTGAATAGTGCAATCATTTTTATCGTGGTGTTCAGTGCGAATAACGACACACGGAATATCGGCGAGAATAACCCGACGTAGCCCATTAGCTAAACTGACATTGATGTCGCTTAAACGAAATCTGAGTTCGTTATTATCTTCAAGTAAAGTATATTTTGGTGCCATCTTCTTATTTAGTTTGTAATATTATATAAATAACGTTAGATATATTTATGTTTGTTATATAAGTTTATTATATGTATAATAAATTTATTCTTTTTCTTCTCAATCAATTTTTTACGCCTTTGCGCAAAGATGTGAATACCACTCCAACTAACCCTTAATCACCATCTTTTTCTTGCACGGCGATCCCCAATTTGCAATAAAGGATAAATCGCTCAACCCCGACGATTTCGCAAACTTGAAATCACTCGACCCGCCGCCATCGCCGCGTTTCTTCTCCTGGTCGCACAGTCCCACGTGGCGGAATATATTCTTGAGCCCAGTATCGCTGCCATCCCACTGTGTCATCAGGGTATGCAAAATAGTAAATCTCTCAATCGCGGGGATGCCACCTTTTTCATTGAGCTCGGTCTCCTCTACAATAATACGACTGCATTCCGGAATATTTGCACTGCATACAAATCCTTTTTTACACGTGTAAATGCCCGCCATATCCGCCCCTAACTCGAGTTTCAACAACATTTTCTTATTATTATCTCCAATCAACCAAATACAAGGGTAATCACCTGCATTCTTGTGCATTAGTAGTTTCATACACTCGTCTAATGAGGTCCCGTATTGCATCATAACACGCGCGCGGCAAAATAGTGGCAATCCGGCTTCAGGACGCTTCTTAAACATAGCCATCGATGTCTCGCATCCCATTATACCGGCGCTATTCATAAAGAAATCACTGCCACTAAATATATATCCAGGCAACGACTGCATAACAAACGAATTGCCGTGAGTAGGCACATAATAAAATATATATGGTTGCACCATACCAGTGATATATTCGCTATGTGTGCTATGCGCCATAACTAGTTCGCCATCTGGATTAAACGCGATAACAGCATTGCATTTCTCGACCGAAACGGAATAATAATTATACATACCCAATAGATGGTTCCATCCAATGAGTTCAGTGTATGTCATCGCTCCTTCACACCCAGTTGCAATACCGACAATTTCTTCGTGCAGTTCTTTGAAATGTTCTTTGCATTGGTCCGGAATACCCCAGCTAATAATGGTCTCCAAATATTCATCCATTGAGACGTGAAAATCTTTTTCGACGATTTTGACAAAGGCCTTGCGCATTTTAATAATATCGGATTTCAAATATGAGCCGTGAATATAGCCGCGTAAATAGGCAGGACCAACCAATTTCAACACAGTCCATCCATTCATAGTGGTGATTAAATCATCAGGCATTGTGATTTTATTATCCTCTATTTTCTTGGTGGATTTAATGACTTTATCCTTATTTGCAATAGTCTCACGGACAAGTGCCTCTATTTGGGTCTTCTCCTTCTCTGGCAAATCTTTAACATCATTATCAATCATATGTTTAATGACATCGGCCAAATTGACATTAGAGCCAGGCACTTTGGTGCGACGCGTGTTGCTCTCATCTGCACTGCCTTTACAGGCTACATCAGTAGCGCGTTTCTTGGCGAGTGCAACCGCTAATCCTTTTTTACTGACGCGTGGTTTGCGCTCTTTTTTCTCGACAACAGGTGACTCAATAACAGGCGGCACATTAGCTGGCACCGGCTGGATTTCCTTTTCCTTTTCATTGTCTTTTTCTTTTTTCGCTTGTCTCGTTTTTCTTTCCTTTTTTGCAGTAGTATTATTATGTTGTGTATCCATTATATATGATGATATGATGATATTCTGTATATGTATATAAGTAAATGATATAATATACAATAACTATATCATTTTTTTATTATATTGTTTTTACAAATTATTTACATCTTTATGCAAATACCATCATAGACGAAATAATAATGAAAAACAAGATAAAAGGAAATAGGACAAGAAACCAAGAAACATAGGTATATCCAGCACCACATATAATATTCAAGACCCAGGTCCAGAATACAACATATAACAATTGTGCCAAGAATACTATGTATGTGCTTGTTTTGCAGGAGAAATTACCTAAACAATAGATATCGGTATTACCGTAATTTTGTATAACAGAAATTATAATTGCGAGACCAGATAATAATAAGTATACTAATGCAGGAGTGCATAATTTGTTGAGACCAATCAAAGAAGCCATTGTTGTTGTATTGTGTTATAATATAGTATAACATAATAAAATAAAATAATACAAACACTTCCTAAATAAGAGCTACCGGCGCAGGAGAAACAACTACACCATTAGCCCCACTAAATAGTCCCGGATTAATGAGACCCAGATATTTACCCCCTCGCTTTTTAGTGAGACCTCTTTTTCTACTTAACCTTTTATTGGACTTTTTGCATCTGGCACAACGACGCGAGCCTTTTCCTTTTCCGCCGCCACCCACTTTAACAGGTGTCAATCTATCGCTAGCAGTCATTCGTGAAGGGTCTTCATTGTATTGATTTAGTGGATAATAATTGCGAATATGAAGGTCTGGCAAAAGTTGCCCTTGCCCACCTTTCATAGCACAATCACATCCGCCGCGAATTCTACGTGTTTTTCTTGGCATTAAAAATATAAATATACAAAATATATGATATAATACAGTTAGAATTTATTTTGCCGATAGACAATAGACACCGCTTATTCGATATCAACGTGGGTCAGCATATGACGGCGGCAGCAAACATTAAATAACTTGAGTTTATCTAACACCTTGCCTTCAGGTGTTTTTTCCATATTTTTCTCAGTAAAATAGATGACTTTATCAGGCGATGTGCTTCCAGATAATTTCAAGTGTCGAACTTCATCTTGAAAATAACGATATTTATCGGCAAGAACATTAGAGCAGGTAAAACAACGAACAGGAATAATCATAGTAGTAATAAGACAGTTAATAGTATAATATATATTATGTTTATATTATTAGTTATTTTATATGATATTTATTAGGAATACAAATCAATTTTCTGCATTTTTTTTCGAGCTATATTATAATACACAGCTTCAACTATAATCAACTATATAATAAATAATAAATAAAATGAAGAGTAATATTAAAATAACGATTATTGTTGTTCTATTGATTTTAGCATTTATATTTTTAGCATTCTATAATGGATGGATGGTGTATGAAGGATTTGTGGCAATGAACCCTGAACTATATGAATTACCTGATGATTTAGATACACCATATGATATACCAAAGACAAATAATAAACCCGACCTAAAAAAGATACCTCTAGCAAAAGACACGGACCATCCAATGTTCCCTTATAAACCAATCCAGTTATATGATGAAAATGATAATCCTCTACCACTGTCAGCATCAACTCAATACAAAAGATCAATGCCAGCAAATATGTATAAACTATATTCAACACAAGCTGCTATTCTTCCTACAGGTGACAATGTGGTCCCAGCTCCATTAGATGCAAGTAAACAAGTTATATATGACCTTGTTCCTAATGGGTATTATGTAGTTGACTATAATGATACAAGCACATCCCCGGCTACAACAAAAAAAATGATAGCTAGAGTTCCATCTGGGTTTGTATCATATGATAAAAAAAATATAACACCTATTACAACCACCGCTAAATATTCTGCAGAAAGCACACAAAATGATATTATAACTGACATATCTGGAACAAATGCCAGCAGATACACTTTAGATAATTTGGATGTAAAATACCACGATAATCCCGAAGATATTGCTAAAACCGATGTATTCGCAGATGTAAGCTTTGGTATGATGAAAATAATGGGTCCGGATGGTACTCTCATTGATTATCCATTTGTCGGAAAAACTCCGCTACCAACTTATTATCAACCCGGTTCATTCCAACTCGGTGCAGCAACATATGTCCCTAATTATGAGTCCAGTGTATATTTAAGTCGTCTCACAGAAGACGGCATCGCTGGCCAATTGTATAATAAAGAAGGCAAGGTCTATGAAAGCGCCAGTAGCAAAGCCGGGTTCTGTAATACATACGACATCGATAAACAGGGTGTAGAGGAAAAATGCGGAGCCCTCGATGTGAATGCGTGTGCATCAACTAGTTGTTGTGTTCTTTTAGGCGGAAGCAAATGTGTGGCAGGAAATGCATCTGGACCGGCTATGCGCGCCAATTATAGCGACCCATTTATCCGCGACAAAGATTTCTATTACTATAGTGGAAAATGTTATGGAAATTGCACATAGGGTCTCGCGCAAAAAATTGAATAAACCCCCACATCTCTAAAATAATGTAAGAATTATATTAATAATTATAACTAATATAATATATAATAACCAGCCAAAATGGATGACACTGTTCGTGCCCCTGATATGATATACAATGACCAATTAATATCCAGTATGGATAGTGAGATGGACAACCTAATTGATTTATTGAGACAAGATATGATAACCCAAGATGAGTTTGACGAGATGTTTGAAAATATAGAATTCAAACGCGAGACCCAGCAAATAGACAAGATTTATGAGACCAATCTATTGGAAAATGATTTATACCAAGAAAAATTATTGGAATTAGCCCAGCAATCCGTGGAGAAACAGAAGGAGTTTTATGGGAAATATGCGCACGATTTTCTGACATATTTACATAGGATGAAGAATATAGACAAGTTATCCAGTGAAATAATAGATATTGTCCAGAATGTTATTATATATGATAATGTGAAGATTGAGACCAAAGAAAAACGTGAAGAAATAATAGAAATAGTGGATTATATATTGCATAAAACCGCCGTATCACGCAAATTAAGTGACGAAAACAAAGAAAAAATATTAAATGATTTCAGATACCATATTACCGAGTAAGTCGACACCATCCCCTCTCCCCATCCCCATCCCCTAAAAAACAGCATAACCTTTTGTTGTTTTTTTCCGGACCACTTTCTTTTTCACCGGTTCAACAGGCGACACACTCACTGCCGGCTCATCCCGGTGCATAGCATCGTGGCATTTCTCACATAGTGCCATTAAGTTCGCCGGGTGATTTTTATGCACACCATCCACATATCCACGTGCATCCGCATCTTTCTGTTGTTTCATATGATGTATTTCTTCGGCAAACTCGGTCTTGCAGACCTCGCAAACGCCTTTTATTTTATTTACATTGTAGACCGTAGTCTTATGGTCCAAAAACCCTTTTTTATTCGGAAAATATTTATTGCGAATATCATACGCAACCCCCATAAACTCGTCTGGCAGATGCAATGATTTGCACACTTCTAAGCCATATGACGAATTCCCTGGCCCATCTTGTAATAAACGGTTATATATCAAACAATCCCTTTCACGGTCATAAATCACTTCCAGATGTTTCATTTTCAATGACCCGAGACTAACTATTTCATCATACCCAACAATCTCGTGATAGTGAGTAGCAAATATAAATGACGCCTCTTTTTTATGCAAATCCATCAGCCCAGCAACAAATATACTGAGCGCACTATCATTCTCCGTTCCACTACACAGTTCATCACCCAATACAAGTGAGTTCGCATTACTATATTTCAATATCACCCGCAACTCTGACATCTCGACCACAAAAGTAGACAGACCCTTGAATATATTGTCATTCCCGAGAATACGTGAATAAATAGCATCATAAGGTCTATATACAAAATCTTGCGCCGGAACCCACATACCAGCCTGCGCAATAACGACCGAAATCCCGAGCGCACGAATGAGCGAGGTTTTACCGACTGCATTTGTCCCATATAATAAGATCCCATTAGTTCCATCTGCGCCAATTGTCAGGTCATTAGCAACATAGAGTTCTACTTGGTTAATATGTTCAATTAATATATGGCGGAGACCACGTGCTTTGACGAACCCTTTTTCGCCGGCTTCAATGACGGGTCTGCAATAATTATATTTCAATGATAAGTGCGCCTTATTCATAATAACATCTAATTTGGCAATATAACAGGCAATCTTCTCTATTTTTGTGAGCCAATCCACACAAAAGGTCTCCAATATATTCATATAAACCTCTGTAATCTTGCTATTTATTTTCTCTTTGAATGTATAGAGTTCGCGACATACACTAGTCAATAATTTACAGCTGATTTCATCGGTATTTGTAGACGCATTTATAAGGGTGATTTCGTTCACGTGGATTTTCTCGTTGCCATCTAACATAATATATTGGGTCCCACTATTTTCGAGGGATTTCAAGACAGTTTTAAGTAAGGTCCCGCGTTTCTTGGTTATTTGCAGGGACAATCCACTCTTCTCGGTCTCGTGTTCTTTCACATATTCAGTGACTATATTCGGCTTGTCATATTGGTTTATGGCTTTATTCAGTTTATTTTTTATAGATTGAAATAATAAGGTGTTTTTCTCGTGGTCAGCAATAAGCTGGTCTAGTTCGGCGGAGACCCCGGTAACAATAATATTCTGATCAAACGACTGCATACTCTGACATCCCTTGCACGCGTCTACTACTAATACAGATTTGATATAATTAATCAATGAGACACAATCGGCCACAGCATCGTTGTGGCTTCCCCATCCGTGGATGAGATAGTCAGATACGCGTCCGGCATAACTGGGTTCGTTCCCAATGGTCTCAAATATATTTTGGATAGTTTCCATATTTTTGAATAAAAAATAAATGGTCCCAGGATATATTTTTTTAATATTGATTTGTGTGCATATTTTTTCGAGGTCTCGGAGACCTTTTAATAACTTCCGAATTTCATCTATTTTTCCAGGGGTCTCAACCACAGTCTCAATAATACTATATTGGGTCTCGAGCCATTCCACATTCTTGGTTGGATTGAGTAATTCGGACTGTAGTCGCCGGCGCCCCATTGCAGTGACACATTTATTCAGAAATGCACTTACAGAAGACAACATCCCCGCACTTTTCCCATCGGCGCTATTATCATCTATAATATTGAGTTGTTTGAGAGTATGATTTGCAAGCAATAGCCGGTCTCCGGTGTTATTAAATATCGGATGTTTCATATTTTTCACGAGCTTGCCATTATGGTCATATATGAAATTCAACAAATAACACAACGACTGAGTGGCAATAACACTATTATGAAATTCGGCGCAGGTGGTATATGCATCATCCCCATATACATTATTGATAATATATGCCATATAACGCTGGCTCATACAATTAATGGCTTTTTCGTTGGCCGGGTCAGTGAAATTAATAGAATGTATAGTGGGGCATTTGATACCCGAATATTGGATGGCAGTGGCATATTCGGCGTCGGTGAAATCGTGGATAATAATGAGTTCGCTGGGACAATAAGTGGAGACCAGGCGTTCCAGATTATCGAATGTAGTCGGACTTTTAACATAGGGTTCATCATATTCGTATATATTACATTCACCAGTAAAAATATTGGAGACCGATACCCCGGTGAGAAGAGAGACACGAAGATTATCTCCGCGATAAGGCAAATATTTATTGAACCATACACACATTAAATTGTTTGTTATTTGTGGACAGGTCTCGGTTTCATAGGAGACGTATGTGCCGGGGGAATAAATGGTGTGGAATACACGGCGGGTGGTGTCGCCGTCTTTTTCTTGGACATATACAACAACTGTGGTGTCCGCATCAACAAGGAGTTTAACGTATTTATCGAGCATATAGTTGCGAAACCCGGCCATCATAATTTGATAGAGGTCTTCATATGTGGCTTTCTTTTCAACGAGACTGAGGTTGCATAGTTGAGTTAGGTCGACAATATAGTCGTGTTCGATGATGTCGGTGAAGTTGTTTTTATAGGTGTATATTTCGAAGAAACTGCCGACTTCCATAAGAAGACAGACGTTTTTACCGTATTTTTTTTGATAGGAGGATAGCAATGAGAAATATTCGTGGTATATAGATTTGTAGGTAGACATTTTGATAACTATAAAAAAGTTTTGAGACCTTTTACAGATATTATAGGAATATATATTTATTACTATTACAAATATATATTTGTGTAAAAGGGTCTCAAAACTTTTTTATTAAGTGTAAAACCAGAAGGTGCGACTATATTTTTATTTGGAATGAATATATTTAATCAAAGTTTCCAATGTTGAATTCTGCATTGCCATATTCAACAATTCCAATGGAGAATATTTAAACTCTTCTATATTTGCCTCCTCAACTCTTTTATATACATTTGTCTCCTCTTTATAATAATTCTCCAAAATCTGGCAATACATCTCCTTTGTGCAATTACCGAGACATAGTTTCAAATCAAACCGCCCAGGTCTCAATAAAGCCGGATTTATTTTATCTGGATTATTTGTTGTCGCAATAATAATACGGTCTTCCGCGGATTCAAGACCATCCAATTTCTGTAATAGATAAGCCAGATTTATTTTATTACTTTCTTTACCACTTTTCATCATTTCAATAATTTGTTTTCTTTCTTCACCTTCAGCAGCTAGTAATAAAGAACCCCAATCTGTTTTATTACTATCTTTGTGAATATCAATATTAGTATTAGAATTTACTAATACATCTAACATACAATCAAATTCATCAAATACAAATATACTCTTTTTATATATCTCTCTATTAACAACATATTCAAAGTCACTAATTTTAGTAATTGTTGTGAAATTAATAATACGAACATCTCTATTTAAATAGTTTGCTATTGCACTAATAGTTCCAGTCTTTCCAGTTCCAGGTGGTCCATATAATAGAATTCCTAATTTATTATCCATTGGGATATGAGGAGGATACAATGTTTTTGTTTTAAATTTTTCTAATAGATAAACCAAATCATTTTTTTGTGTATAAAATAAACAATCAAATGTTTTTTTTCTACTTATTTCTCCAAGTGTTTTCAAATCTTTAATATTATCCCGATAATCATAAATTCGAAGGTTCTCATTACTATCAGTTTGTTCAACTAGTTCTTCTTTTATAAAATTGAAAAGATGCACTGAAAATTTTTCAAATTCTTCTATGTCTTTATAATATAAATTACCATCTGATCCAAAATAAATTGAATTTCCATATTTATCAATAGACATTAAGAATATTCCAGACTCATTATTTATATACAATCTTACTGAATGGTTATTACTATTACCAGCTATTTTTTCGCCTTCTCCATTTGTAAGAAACCCTACTCTATTTTTATTAGCAAGTTTACTTAAAGAACTGCCAAGAATTGAACGAGATAAATTTTTTATATCATTAAAACACGGATGATCAATATAATTTACACGCCGAAATTTT
>JACCEA011803250.1_pt1 | contig 13022 bp, 8 predicted proteins | sample 7449851 | NCBI WGS metagenome assembly JACCEA01 (sample SAMN15323453, study PRJNA562643) | freshwater metagenome | isolation source: river surface water | place: USA:Blue River Watershed | collected 2017-08-18 | reverse complement strand
TTTTTGTTTCGTGCTAAACAGAATTAAATCATAGGAGCCTTGGCTAAAGCGGTACATGTGAGCGGTCATTTTCCTACTTCAGAACAGAGCTTATCGGCACACGATGAGCTGAAAATTCTGATAAAGGATTGTATTGCGCTGAAACGTGCGTCGCAAAAGAAGCTATATGATATATATTCTCCAGCGGCTTATGGTATCATCAGAAAGTACATCCACAATAACGAGTTTGCGGCGAAAGAGATATTAAATGAAGCGTTCTTTAAAGTATTTCGCGACCTGCACCAATATTCTTTTCAGGGGGCTTTTGAGGGATGGATCAGGCGAATTGTGGTGCATACGGTAAGTGATTATATAAGAAAAAATGTGAAAGAGGACCGCATGACAAGGGAAGTGACACCCGAAGATGCGTTTGTGAACAGTGAACCGGTGGAAAAATTGTCACATAAAGAATTACTGAAGATCATTGAGACACTGCCGGAAACACAACGGAATATATTTAACCTGTTTGTGTTTGAAAATTATTCGCATAAAGACATAGCGAAGATCATGAATATGCAGCAGAATAACTGCCGGTGGCACCTCAATGACGCACGCAGACGCTTGAAAGAAAAGATAAATGCACTCATAAATAAGTAAAAGTGAAGAACAAGAAAAAACATATCGATGATCTGTTCAGGGAAAAGCTGGGGACCTATTCTGAGGTTCCACCTGCCGATGCCTGGTCAGCACTAGATAGCAAGCTCGACACGCTTACTACTCCTCAGGTTCCCACATCGCCTTTCCGCTGGCTTGGTCACGCTGCCATGGTATCGGTAATTGCGGTATTGGGCGTTTCAGTTGTGCACAAGATCAATCAGAAAGGAGAAGGCTCTGCGTCTTTAAATAAAGAACAGGAAATCAATAAGATAGATGCTACTACTTCAGAATTAGCAGCAAATAATTCCTCTCATAATGCCGGTGAAGTATCGGTACCTGCAAATACAGGTTTCGGTAGCGATGATAATGGCACTAGCGACGTAACAGAAAATTCAAATACGGGCAGTTTCTCAGCCAATGAAGCAGATGAAAATGCCGGATATCAGGGTGGGGATGCGCATAGGTCAGGTTCTGCCGGTATGAAACATTCTTCAGGTAATAGCAATGGAAAAGTGTCCCATTATGCTGGTAATGACCAAGGCAACAACACCCTGAACGAAAGTGATAATAATTTACAATTAAATTCAACTGTTAGTGAACGTAATGAATCACAAAACACTGATAATGAATTTAATGAAGTAAAAACAAAAGAAAATACAAAAGGTACTGCTGACGAGAAAAAACAAACTCCTCCAGCGCCTTTAGCAACGAAAATACCCAACAAGAAGCCGGCCCCTATAGATCCTGCCGGTAAAGAAAAGCCTGTCATAGATTTTGCCAGGTGGAGTGCCGGTGTTAAAGCCGGTTACGAATTCGGAATGGACAAGGATGCAGCAACCAAGTATGTTGTTGCTCCTTATGTCCAGTACAATGTGACCCGGAAATTGTCGGTAATGGTGCAACCGGGTGTAAAGTTTGCCAATGCTCCTGTCCGCACGATCGGTCCGTCTACTTCTTACTATAAGGTAAATGACGACGGCCGCATCGTGAACCGTGGCGACTATTCTACTATCAAGGTAGAGGGCAGCAGCATTGACACATTCTATCATTCCCGTCTCAGCTACTCACAAAGCCACGACAGCATTGTAAAGACCAACAAGACCGGCGGCGTGTACAGAGAATTTGAGCTACCAGTTTTGGTTAAATACAACTTCACTGAAAAGCTTGCGGTTTATGGTGGCGTAAATATGATCTACAGCCAGCTGCAGAGCGTTAAAGAGAGTACCTATACAAAATCGGCAATATTAAAAACAGTTGATACCGTGATCTCGGCCAAGGGAGTTGCTCCGGCAGCGCCTGCGGTAAATGAAGTGATCACACACAGCGGAGCCTCTATTGCAGAGTACAACGGCCCCTTATACCCTGCCTCGCATACCAACCAAATGAGGTTTGGCACTATGTTAGGAGTGACCTATTCTTACAATGAGCGTCTTATGGTAGATGCTCTTGTACAGAAAAACCCTGCACCTGCGGACATGAAAGAGGGATACAATATCAACGCCCCGCTTTCTGCAACTTATTTCCGCATATCGGTTGGTTATAAGCTGACCAGGTAACAGCTTATAAACCTTATCTCTTTTGAAATCTCACTTTTATACCTGACCCGAAATTGGCTCTTTGCATTTTTAGGGTTAAATTTACGGTAACTCATCGTTTCCACTAAACCCCGGCTTGCAACGATGGTTAACGACGATAATTGACCAACATGAAGAGATGCCTGTACTTTCTGGTTTGTATGGTGCTTTTCGTTGGCTCTGCACATCAAGGTCATTCACAGATCATCTCAACCTTTGCAGGAAATGGCCTGGCGGGTTATAGCGGAGACGGCGGAGACGCGCTTTCTGCCAGGTTGGATACACCCACATGCATTGCATTAGACCTCACGGGCAATGTCTTCATTAACGATCAGCGAAACAATTGTGTTAGAAAAATAAGCCCGTCCGGCATAATCACCACTGTTGCAGGTACCGGTAGTGCGGGATTCTCGGGCGACGGCGGACCGGCGACAAATGCGCGGCTGGATGCCAACTGGGGCATGACCATTGACAACTCGGGCAACATCTACATTTGCGATCAAAGCAACCACCGCATCCGGAAAGTAAATGCTTCAGGTATTATCACCACTATAGCGGGTACAGGCACTCCGGGATACTCTGGTGATGGCGGACCTGCGATCTCCGCGAATCTCAATTCTCCGATGGGGATTGCCGTTGACAAAGCCGGCAACATCTACTTTAGCGATTCCTACAATTTTTGCGTGCGCAAGATCAGCACCTCGGGCATTATCTCCACTTTTGCCGGAATACCCGGCCTTGTTGGCTTTAGCGGCGACGGGGGACCGGCAACTTCCGCAAGGATAAGGTTTGTGTTGGGCATTGCCTGCGATACTGCCGGCAATGTTTATTTGTGTGATAGTCACGATGACAGAGTGCGTAAAGTGGACGCCGGCGGGATCATCACAACATTTGCGGGCAACGGAACAACGGGTTTTTCGGGTGATAACGCTCCGGCTACAGATGCCAGGCTCAATACACCGGTTGGCGTTTCGGTGGCCCATGACGGAAGCGTGTACATTGCTGATTGTCACAACAACGCTGTCCGCAGGGTAGTACCAACCGGTATCATCACCAGGGTTGCAGGAACCGGAGCGGGTGGTTATAACGGTGACGGCATCCCGGCCACTGCGGCACAACTTCACCGCCCGATGGGCGTAGTGGCAAACGAAAATGACGATGTGTTCATTACAGACATGCTGAATGTACGCGGAAGAAAGGTGATGAATGTCTTATCATTTATCAAAGGCGACGAGGCCTCATTATCTGTTTGCCAAAACTCTATTTCCGTACCCATCAACTCTTTGCTGCAGGTCCGAGATATATACGTTGGGCTGACCGATATCTGGTCCCTACAGCTTCCGGCGGCACACGGCACTGTGATAGCGGGGTATTCTGCAACATCCACAGGCGGCATACTAACACCATCCGGCCTCACCTATACACCTGATGCAGGCTTTGTGGGCATTGACTCGTTCAAAGTTAAAGTGGCTAACTCTTTGGCTTTTGACATCATCACCATTCGGGTGGTTGTGGATCCGTTGCTTACGCCCGGAACCATCTCCGGAGCAAACAAGATCTGCCTCGGCGATACAACACTCCTAATATCCAGCCAAACCAGTGGTGTTTGGAGCGGATCGGGCACTTTATTAGAACTGCAGCCGTCCCTCTCAACCTGCATCGTCAAAGGGATTTCTGTCGGTATAGATACGGTACGATACACCCTCACAAATGCATGTGGGTCGATAGCTGCAGAAAAGGTAATAACTGTCAATCCGTTGCCATATGCAGGCACAATATCGGGCCCTTCGGCACTTTGCAAGGGCAGTACCGTCGCCTTTTCCGCGTCTATTTCTGACGGCACATGGAGCGCAAGTAACCTGAACGTATCGGTATACAGCACATCACCCACCACCTGCGATGTAACAGGTGTGAATGCCGGTGGGGCAACGATTGCCTATGGCGTGTCCGACACTCAGTGTACAGCCTTTGTCATCAAAAGTATAGTGGTGGAGACATTCCCGGTTGCGGGTAATATTACCGGACCCGACCATGTTTGTGTAGGGCAACAGATCACTCTTATAGACACCATCGAAAACGGAGCGTGGTCGGCCGACTCGGGTAGGGTTTCAGTTGCCGGCGGGGTAGTGCAGGGGCTGCAGGTAGGGATAGACAACGTAAAATACAGTGTTACTAACTCCTGTGGCACAGACATCACAACAAGGGAAATTTCCGTCGAGCCATTACCCAACACCCCCGATCTGGTGTTGAAGAGAGGTAACTTCTATGCAACCAAGGGCTATGCCAAATACAAGTGGATCCTTAACGGGAAATTGATCCCCGGTGCCACTTCTGATTCGATCGATGCAGTTGAGTCGGGTGTTTATCAGGTCGTTGTTCAGAACGAATATGGCTGTGAAACAGGCTCTGTTCTCTATGACCACACAGGTTGCGATGAAAGTGAGATCTCACTATTCCCAAACCCAACAACCAATGAAGTGAATGTAGATTGGTGCCGACGAGTGGACATCAGAGCGATAGCGGCTGACGGAAGGGTAGTGGCCACCGCCTTAGATACAAATGTATTATCGTTGTCAGGATTGGCACCGGGCGTTTACATTATCGGCATATACGAAGTAGGGGGTAGGAGATTGAGGGCAGAAAAGGTAACTAAGCTAACCAACTGATCAGACAGAGATGGTCTTCCACTTGCCTGTTCTGAACAACAGAAAAACCGCTATAGCCATAATAGTTTCTGCAACAGGCACAGCAATAAATATCCCCGTAATGCCCAGGTCGGTGTATTGATGTAGTGACCAGGCAAAAGGAATCTGGAATACCCAGAAACCAAAGAAGTAAACCCATGTTGGGGTTTTGGTATCTCCGGCGCCGTTGAACGCCTGAGTGATAACCATACCTATGCCGTAAAAAACATAGCCCGAACTGATAACACGCAGTGCCTGCGCCGCATAATCGAGTTGCTGGTGTTGATGGGCGGGGATAAGAATACCTGCTACCTGACGTGCGAATAGCATGAACACAAAGGTCACAATAGCCATAAAAATGACATTGAGTTTCACAGTTATCCTCACACTCTCCGCAGCTCTGTCCGGCAATTTGGCACCAAGGTTCTGACCAACCAATGTTGCTGCCGCATTGCTCATTCCCCAGGCAGGTAATATAAAAAATACTACCAGTCGTATTGCCGTTTGGTAGCCTGCCGATGCATTACTGCCATATTCGGCGACCATTGCTGCAAGGAATATCCAACTTGCCGACGCGATGATGAACTGGAAAGTGGCAGGCGAAGCGATGGAAACAAGACTCTTGAAGATCTTAAGGTCAGGAATAAAATGCCGCGCCTTCATTGTCAGAGAACCCTTTGCCTTCGAAAGCTGATAGAGTTGATAGATCACGCCAATACTTCTGCCGGTTGTCGTAGCTATCGCAGCTCCCATTACGCCAAATGCCGGAATAAAAGCGAATCCGAAGATCAACAGCGGATCTAGTAAGATATTAAAGAGATTTCCGATCCACAGGCTTTTCATTGCTATTGATGGATTGCCGGCTCCTCTGAAAATGCCGTTTATCAGAAAAAGCAGAATGATAGCAACATTGCCACCAAGCATAATGCGCGCATAGCCCATACCTTCTTTAATGGCTTCAGGTTCGGCCCCCATTAACCCCAATATCCTATCGGCGAAAATAACGCCCGGCACCCCTATGAGCACCGAACAAAACACAGCCAAAAGGATTGCCTGTGCGCCTGCATGCGATGCTTTTTCGGGGTCTTTTTCGCCGATCCGGCGCGAGACAATTGCGGTGGCAGCGGCACTTAATCCTATTCCCACCGAATAGACAATGGTAATGACAGACTCGGTGAGACCAACTACAGACGCTGCGTGTACACCAAGTTTGTTTACAAAATAGATATCAACCACTGCAAATACTGATTCAAGTGCCAGTTCCAGCATCATGGGAATGGCCAAAAGGAACACTGCGGTTCTGAGGTTGAGGGTAGTAAGATCATGTTCTTCGTTGCTGACGGATGACCGAAGCAGTGCCAGTACTTTCCGGAGATCGAATAATGAATTTGCCATGTGAGGGAAAATAGGATTTTTAAAAGGGGGCAAAAATATGATATTTCAGGCAAGTGTAGAAAAGCGCTTTATGCAGCAGATTTCGGTACCATTATTTTGTAGATTAAACTTATGGTTCGATAATTGCAGTGAGGAACAATTGTCGTAAATTAGATGTTGTCTATGCGGGTTGTACTGCAACCTTTTTTATCATTTCATTCTACTACACATGGATACTTTATCGCAGCCGGAGGTTTATAATAAGACAGAAGAAGAAGAGAAAAAACTGATACTAAGGGAGTACCGCGGATTGCTGCGCGCATTGAAGCAGGATATTAAAAAGGGAGACAAAGCGCTGCTACGCCATGCATTCGAAATGGCCGTAGAAGCCCACAAGACCACGCGCCGGAAATCAGGAGAGCCCTACATTCTTCATCCTATTGCTGTAGCCAGAATTGCGGTTGAGGAGATAGGGCTGGGGGTCACGTCGGCTATTTGCGCGTTACTCCATGATACCGTAGAAGATACTGAGATCACACTTGAGGATATCCGCCGGGAATTCAATAATAACGTTGCACGGATCATTGATGGGCTCACCAAGATCTCGAACGTGGTGGACATAAAAGGCGACTCAACCGTTCAGGCCGAGAACTTCAGAAAGATACTGCTTACCCTTGCCGAAGACCCGAGGGTGATATTGATAAAACTGGCCGACAGGCTGCACAATATGCGGACGCTGGAAAGTATGAGTCGCGAAAAGCAGTTAAAGATAGCCTCTGAAACTACCTATATATATTCACCGTTGGCGCATCGTTTGGGTCTGTACGAGATCAAATCAGAAATGGAAGATCTTGCCTTGAAGTTCACTCAACCGGACATATACACCGACATCGTCCGCGGACTTAAAGAAACCAAACGCGAAAGATCGCGCTACATCAATGAGTTTATAAAACCTATCAAGGAAGAACTTACCAATGCGGGATTTGTATTCGACATCTATGGCCGTCCCAAGGCCATACACTCCATATGGAACAAGATGCGCAAGAAGCACGTAACCTTCGAGGAGGTGTACGATATATTTGCTATCCGCATCATTCTTACGGCTCCGACCGAACGCGAGAAGGAAGACTGCTGGAAGGTATATTCCATCATCACAAACTTCTACCACCCAAGCCCTGAAAGGCTGCGCGATTGGATAAGCGTGCCCAAAGGCAACGGTTATGAAGCCCTGCATACCACTGTGATGGGCCCGGGTGGTCGATGGGTAGAAGTGCAGATACGGACCGAGAGGATGAACGCCATTGCCGAGAAGGGCCTTGCCGCACACTGGCGCTACAAAGAGGAAGGATCACAATCTGCGCAGGAAAGCAAACTGGACAGCTTCCTCGAACACATACGCGAGATACTGGCCAACCCCAACACAGACACGCTCGACTTCATTCAGGACTTCAAACTCGATCTGTTCACCGAAGAGATCTATGTTTATACGCCGAAGGGTGACATGCGGGTGCTTCCAAAAGGAGCTACCGCGCTCGACTTCGCATTCGATATCCACTCTCAATTGGGCACACGCTGCATAGGCGCCAAAGTCAATCACCGACTGGTGCCGCTGAGTCATAAGCTGGAAAGCGGTGACCAGGTAGAGGTCATCACCTCGTCCAAGCAGCACCCGTCAGAGGACTGGCTGCAGTTCCTCATAACTGCAAAAGCGAAATCAGGAGTCAAGAATTACCTCAAAGAAGAAAAACGAAAAACTGCCGACAACGGAAAAACGCAATTGAAGAAGAAGCTGGAAGCATTGAACACCACGATGTCTCAGCACAACATCAACGAACTCGTACAATTCTACAAAAAGGCTTCGCCGCTCGATCTGTATTATGCTATTGCGGTTGGTAGTGTGGACCTTAGCGAATTGAAAACATTCTCGGTCTACGGAGATAAACTCATGCACCCCTCGCGCGAGATCAGAAACGACACACGCAATCTGCCCGAGGAAGAAAACCTCAAAGGAAAAGCAGGCAAGAATGCCGAGCTGGTCATATTCGGCGAGCGATCGGACAAGATACTATATAAACTGGCGCAGTGCTGCCAGCCCATACCCGGCGACGATGTGTTTGGTTTCGTTACGTCGGGTGAGGGGCTCAAGATCCACAGAGCCGATTGCCCCAATGCAGCACAGTTGCTGGCCAATTACGGGCATAGGGTAGTGAAGACCAAGTGGGCCAAGAACAAGGAGATATCCTTCCTCACGGGTGTACGTATCACCGGTCTCGATGATGTGGGCGTGATCCAGAAGATCACCAACATCATTTCAGGAGAGCTGCGACTCAACATGCGCTCTTTGAGCATCGATTCTAAAGACGGCATGTTCGAGGGTACTATTATGGTTTACGTTCACGACCGCGAAGAGCTCAACGTCTTTTGCAACAGACTTGGCGCATTGGAGGGTATCAGCAAAATAGAACGTATCGATAACCCTGAGGGTTAATGAGTCGTCCTTAAACCTGTGTTATTACATTGTGTTCACACCACTAGTTTACGGTGAATATTATTATATTCGCATGTTCAACAGTTTGTGTAAACCAGTTTGGCTTATTATGATGAAACGCTTGCTATTATTTCCTGCTTTGTTCTTCGGGATATCTGTTTTTGGTCAGGGCAACATCAATGTCCAGATGATCTATGTGAAGGGTGGGTATTTTTTCAGAGGTGCTGACGAGCCTAAGTACTCAGGCGAGGAATTTGCCAATGAAAAACCGGTACATAGGGTAAACGTTTCCAGCTTTGCTATCAGCAAATACGAGATAACACAGGGGCAATGGCGCACACTGATGGGCATTCTTCCGGCCTCATATATAGGGACAGACTATATCAATAAGGAATGCGATGACTGTCCGGTTGTAAAGGTGAACTATGACGAGGTACAGGAGTTTATTCGCAGGCTGAACGAAAAGTACCCCGGAAAAAACTACCGCCTTCCTACCGAGTTGGAATGGGAATACGCTGCAAGGGGAGGGAAGTACTCAGGCAATTACCGGTATGCTGGCAGCAACAAGCTGAGTACTGTAGGATGGTATGGCAAACCAAAAGGAGCCACACATCCTGTAGGCGAGAAAGAACCTAATGAACTGGGTATCTACGATATGTCGGGAAACGTAATGGAATGGTGTTCAGATTGGTACGATGCCGATTACTACAAAACAACACTCGACGCTGTTGACCCTAAAGGCCCTGCAAAAGGCGATAAAAAAGTGGCGCGTGGTGGTTCTTATTTTGATGATGATGTGGTTTGCCGAACAGTTTACCGCAGCCGTTTTGCCCCCAAGACCCGCCAATGGAATCTGGGATTCAGATTAGCTACCGATAACTAGGAAATTGATTCATATAATGATAAATGCCCCGTTCAAACGGGGCATTTATCATTATAGCCGTATTGTATAAAACTACGCGTTCTTGATCGCTGCGATTCCCGGAAGGACTTTACCCTCAAAGAATTCCAGCATAGCACCACCACCGGTGGATACATAGCTAACTTTGTCAGCCAGGTTGAATTTGTTTACAGCGGCCACGCTGTCACCGCCACCTACCAGCGAGAATGCGCCATTTGCAGTAGCTGAAGCAACCGCCTCAGCTATAGCCTTGGTTCCGTGTTGGAATTTGTCCATCTCAAAAACGCCCATAGGGCCGTTCCAAAGAATGGTCTTTGAGTTTGCGATCACTTTGCTGAAGTGGTCTATTGCCATCTGGCCGATGTCCAGACCCATCCAACCATCAGGTATTTCAGTGCTTACAGCCGATGATGTAGCAGCATCAGCGGCAAATTTATCAGCCAGTATGCTGTCGCCGGGCAAATGGATACAAACACCCTTGTCGGCAGCTTTCTTCAGCAGATCGGTTGCCATATCCATGCGATCGTCTTCACACAGCGAGTTACCTATTTTACCTCCCTGAGCTTTAAAGAATGTATAAGCCATACCACCACCAATGATGATATCTGTAGCTTTCTCCAGCAGATTCTCGATGATGAGGATCTTGTCCGACACCTTCGCGCCACCAATGATGGCCACAAATGGCTTCTTCGCGTTGTGCATCACTTCCTCAGCCGCTTTCACTTCACCTTCCATCAGCAGACCAAACATTTTCTTACCTGCAGTGAAATTATCAGCTATCACGGCAGTTGATGCGTGTGCACGGTGCGCCGTACCGAATGCATCGTTTACATAAACGTCGCCCAGTTTTGCCAGTTTGGTAGCAAAATCAACATCGCCCTTTTCTTCCTGCTTGTAGTAGCGCAGGTTTTCCAACAGCAATACTTCTCCAGGTTTCAAGGCTGCTGCTTTTGTAGCCGCGTCTTCACTGATGCAGTCATCAGAGAACTGAACCGGTACACCCAGCAGGGTAGAAAGGTGCGCTACTACTGGCATCAACGTGAAGTCGGCCAACGTGAGGTGCGGCTTCTTCTCTATATCCTTCAGCGGACGGCCCCAGTGGCTCATCAGCACAACGCTACCGCCATCAGCCAGTACTTTTTTGATAGTAGGCAGCGCGGCGCGGATACGGGTATCATCCGTTATCACTCCGTTCTTTATGGGTACGTTGAAGTCCACACGGATCAAAGCGCGTTCGCCATTGAAATTATGACCAGAAAATGTTGACATATAGTTAGGTTGATTTTTGTTATATATAATAGGGGAGCGACCCCGCTTTTCATTTCCCTTTAATTACTAAAGCCTCCGGTCGAAGGCTTTAGTAAATTTATGCAATATGTACCGGATCATTTAAACCCGGAGGCGATTAGTGATTATTTGCTGATCAGGCCTGCAAAGTACTTAACTGTGCGAACGAGCTGGCTTACGTAGCTCATTTCGTTGTCGTACCAGCTAATGGTCTTAACCATCTGAGTGTCACCAACAGTGATCACTTTGGTCTGAGTAGCGTCAAACAAAGATCCGAATGAAGTGCCGATGATGTCGCTGCTCACGATCTCGTCTTCGTTGTAACCGAAGCTTTCATTTGCTGCTGCTTTCATAGCTGCGTTCACTTCTTCGATAGAAGTTTTCTTACCAAGTACGGTAACCAGTTCTGTAAGAGAGCCGGTAACTGTAGGTACGCGCTGTGCAGAACCGTCCAGTTTACCTTTCAGTTCAGGCAATACCAGGCCGATAGCCTTTGCAGCACCTGTAGAGTTTGGAACAATGTTCTCAGCAGCTGCACGTGCACGACGCAGGTCGCCCTTGGCGTGTGGCGCATCCAGTGTATTCTGGTCGTTGGTGTAGGCGTGAACGGTTGTCATCAGACCAGTAACGATGCCGAATGAATCATTCAGAACTTTCGCCATTGGTGCCAGACAGTTTGTAGTACATGAAGCACAGCTGATAACTGTTTCGCTGCCGTCCAGTATGCTATGGTTCACATTGAAAACTACAGTTTTCATGTCGCCGGTAGCCGGTGCAGAGATCACAACACGCTTAGCGCCTGCTGCAATGTGTCCTTCAGCTTTTTCCCTGTCGGTGAAGAAGCCTGTACATTCCAGAACCACGTCAACTTCGTGAGCTCCCCAAGGGATCTGTGAAGGATCTTTCTGAGCGTAGATCTTAATTTCTTTTCCATTTACCACGATCGATGAATCGGTGTGGGTAACATTTTCATTGAAACGGCCCTGAGCTGTGTCGTACTTCAGCAGGTGGGCGAGTACGTTAGGCTTTGTAAGGTCATTGATCGCAACAACTTCTATCCCTTCCATATTGTGTATCTGACGGAAGGCTAAACGGCCGATGCGGCCAAAACCATTGATGGCAACTTTTACTTTACTCATGTTTGAAAATAAATTAAAGATCGTTTTTTATAAATGTGGTGCAAAGGTAGGGAAAAAAATTAGTAGGAAAAGACGACCAAAATTTGTCTGCACATGTTCTTAACATCTCTTTCTGAATGGTTTTATACTGCACCTGAAACCTTGTGATGCACCCGACAAATTCTCCCAAATTCGTAATTTTCATTTTATGCACAATTCAGGGCTTTCTCATTGATCATCAATGGGTATGTGGCGAACAAGTTACCGATTTGCAACCCTAAAAACTCCCGAAAAACTCCCACGGCGCGGGCAGTCGGGAAAAATTCCCATCCTTTTTTGCTTTCCTGACTTTTTATGGCCGACCAAAAGCTATTGATAAAACCAGCATAAATGCCTCTAAGCTAAAATCATTACAATTTACAACCAGGATGGAAAGCCGGCAAAAATAGAATCTGTGATAGTGCGTTTTGTGCAGTGTGACAGAAATGGAATTTGGTAATCAGGAGTAAGGAATTGGGAGTTGGGAATTCGGGGGATTCGCAGGAAATGCTTTTGCGGTTATTCCAGCCTTCGCTGAAAAAGCTTCGGCAGGTAAGACCAACCTACGCTGAAAAAGCTAGGGCGAGTGAGACCGGTAGAGAGGGGATAGTACTTTGCTTACGAACTGATTGAAAACTGTTCTGTCCATTTACCTATTCCAATGAAAATCTGGATTTCAATTACTTAACATAACGTAAATTATAGGACAAAGACAGCAAAAAAAATCGAATGGTTGGGTATTTGTTAGAAACTAACCAAACAATTTCGTAGCCTCTACACATCCGTATAATGCCTCGTCAGGAACGCAGATAATTCCTTAGTGCTTTCTTCAACAGTCTGCCGGTACTGAGCGTAGATCTGCTCGCCAAAATCGCGATTGCCGGAGGCGCGGATATCTATGAGCAGATTGGCAATAGCGTC
>JACCEA011068839.1_pt1 | contig 13022 bp, 12 predicted proteins | sample 7449851 | NCBI WGS metagenome assembly JACCEA01 (sample SAMN15323453, study PRJNA562643) | freshwater metagenome | isolation source: river surface water | place: USA:Blue River Watershed | collected 2017-08-18 | reverse complement strand
TTGTGCTCAACATAAGTTGGAGTTTGATTTGAATATCTTCTATAAGGAAGATAAGTTTCAAGTCTAACAAGGACTGACTTATTATCCTTTGAGAGCTTAACAGGAACACCTACTCTCTTGAATTCAGGGTTTGAATTACGGTAATAAAATGAGACGGTGAACCCTTGTTCGATTGCATAAGAAAGATACTCAGCAGAAGCTGCATAATTTGGAAAGATAATACCGTCTAACTTGAACTTCTTAAACTTACCAGTTTCAGCGTCAAGAGTATGGACGACATCACCTACAATTCCAATTGGATGAACAATTCTTTGAAATTCAGGACGAGAGTAAGCATAATTGAATACCATAGGAGCATTAGCATCAATGATATATTGAACTGATTGAGACATATTAGAAGACATCGTAAATGAGAGAATAAAAAGCGATTTGTTTTATCTAAACAACAAGATGAAATAAAGGTTAAAATAATTTTTAAAAATCAATTAGATTTTGATTTTTAAAAAAATTAAGTTAATTGAACCCTCAAACGACAATAATAGAAATCCGCCCTATACTCACAACTGACTTACTAACAGCGTGAGTATAGGGCGGAACTCCGAAAAATAAAAAAATAAATTATAAATATTGAGCTATAATATACTTACGAACATCATCACAGATAGGAGTGTATTGTTCAACTGCTTTTACCCTCAATTTCTTGAGGTTGATTTCACGGTATTCTTCAATATCGCGTTTTTTCGCCTTAGAAATAGCATCAACAATTATTGTTGCATTAAAAATTCCATCCCAATATGTTCCTTTAGAGAGAGCTATCTTTGTTAAATTAACAGTTACATCCACATATAAATCCATTCTTTGAATGTTTTTAAGATGATCTTTAGTTGGCTTTGATCTCATACTTTCAATCATACTCTGTTCAAAAAAAGAATATTTTGTATATTCATCAACACCGTCATCAAAGAAGGTTGTAATTACAGTATTATAAGTTTCTTCAGACCAATCACACACATATTTTGCTTGGTTAATTAAGGTGAGAGTTTCGTTTGTAAAATCAAGACCTTTGAATAAAGGCCAAGCATTGCGTTGAAGAAAAAACATATTGATAGACTTAGGAGAAAATAATTTTTCAAGCGCAGCTTCTCTCTTTTCTTCAATTGTTGGTCCTTCTTGGACACCGTGAAAACCATTATAATGGTCTTGGTGAATATGACAAAAGCAGTCACCACCCTTAACTTTGCAGACTTTTCCAGACTTGGTAATAGCGCGACACATTTTTCTTTTTAATCCAAAAGATAAGATGATTTCAAGGTCAAAATAAAAATAAAAAATCATTTAATTTTTACAGGGGAAAATAGCGTTAAATGGGCTTTCGCCCTTAGAGCTATCCCAAAAAGGACAGTCTAAGGGCGAAAAAAGGAGGAGCGGGAAGATTTAATCCTTACGGTATTCTTCAGGAATTTCAAGAGGATACTCAGTTGGATCATCATAATACCAATTGTATGCAGGATAAGAGCAGTCTCTATTGTCAGTACAGAAAACTTGTCCGTGATTAACCTTTACGCAATAGTTTGTCTTACCGCAAGTTGAGCACACACCAACACCATCTTCTTCAATCTCTAAATCAGAGTTGTAACCATCATATGCATTTTCATTCTCAGTAAGAAGAGGCTTTGAAGCATCCCAAGCAGCTAATACGTCTGCCTTGAACTTAGCGCGTTGTTCGTCTGTTCCTCTCTTAATAGCCTTCTCCTCAGCAATCTTTGCCCTTTCTTCCGCCCACTTCTTTGTAAGAGCATCGTCTCTTTCTTGTTCCGCCTTTCTCTTCATATAGAGTTCATTGTTCTTAGCAGTAACATCTAAATGTTGCTTACACATAGTCTTTCCAGATAAAGCCTTTCTTGAACAGCTATTACCATTCTTATTAACAGCACCGCAATATTGTAAAGTTGACATAGTGAGTGAGCGTGAATAAACGGGAGCTAAAGCGGGAAAAAGTATTTGTTTTATCTAAACAACAAGATGATTTCACCTTTAAAATTATTTTTAAAAATCATTTATTTTCCAGCACTCACTTCCAACACGGAGGACCCAGGGTCCTCCACTCATTTTCCGCTCACACTTCCAGCACTCATTTTCTTCTCACACTTTCAACACTCATTTTCCGCTCACACTTCCAGCACTCATTTTCTTCTCACACTTTCAACACTCATTTTCTTCTCACACTTCCAACACTCATTTTCTTCTCACACTTTCAACACTCATTTTCTTCTCACACTTCCAACACTCATTTTCTTCTCACACTTCTAACGCTCACTTTCCGTTCACACTTAAAGGAAATAAAATAAGCAAATAGAATTCCGCCCTCTATTTATACTCATAACTTCCTGACTTACGGGCAGAATTTTATGAGTATAAATAGAGGGCGGAACTCCGAAAAATAAAAAAAATAAATTTATGAGCCAAAATCAAAGTCAACTAAGATGCAATTTTCAGAGGTTATTTTCATATCATTTTTGAGTATTTTATTAACTTTTCTCAATTCTTTTTTTGAAGGTATTTGTGTGTTGGCATATTTTGTGTACCATCTGTCGTATGGATTACCTCTAATTTGGAGGTATTCACTGACATATTCTTTGAGGGTAAAACCATTTGGAAAATATTTAACATACTTCTTTTTTTCAAAATTAAAATTACAACTTACAAATGCCTTTGGGATTGTTTCCATATAATTTAAGGCTTTGACTGAGCGAGTGTCACTATTATGAGAAAAACTTTTTGTAGCAATTGTCAAATTTTTATTAATTTTCAAGTTAAAAAGATCTTCAAATGCACGACGAAGACGATCTCTTTGAGCAACACCAACATGACCTTTTTCTCCTTGATTTTTACTGCAAACAATGAGTGTTCTTAAAATTTTAACAATTTCTTTTTCTTCAATTGATACAGGGTCAAAGTATTTTCCAAAATCTTTATACTTGAAAAAAAGTGATACTTCGTCATATTTATCATTGAAATACCACTTTGTTTTATCCTCATTTACATAGACACAGTTTTCAATAATAGCCTTGTTAAAAAAATCCAAAAACTTACACAAAAATTTTTGACTATAAGAATAGTCTGCATAACCTAAAATCATATTTCCAATGTTCTTTGCATCCATAAAATCAACATCAATAGATTGTTGAACGGATTCAGAATAAGCATTAATTAAAGACATCGTGAGCGTGAGTTTTTGTTTTATCAAACAATAAGATGTTTGAAGGCTAAAAACAAGGATAAAAAATCAATTAAATTTTACAGGGAAAAATAGCCTTAAATGGGCTTTTGCCCTCTATAAAGACATCCCGAATGAGGACGCTCTATAGAGGGCGGAACACAAAAAAAATCAGATAGAACCAGCTTGCATTTCCCATTCTTCTTCAAGTTCTTCAACGGTATGAGCGAACAATAATTGTCTGTCTCCGTATAATTCTTCAGCGTATGGATCGATGGTGATGAAATTATATTTCATTAAAGAGTTCAATATGTCTTTTGATTCTGCAAGGTCTAAAGCATCTTCTATTTGGTCATATAATTCTTCAAGAGTATTTGCAGTGAAGGTCATTGTTTCATAAGCTTCTTCTTCAATTCCAATAGGAACATAGGTGATTGAGATAGAGGACATCGTGAGCGAGTGTGAGCGAGAAAAGAGTATTTGTTTTATCTTAGGAGCTAAAGCGGGTAAACAACAAGATGTTTGAAGGCTAAAAATAAAAATAAAAAATCATTTAAAAGGACCCTGTGTCCTTTTAAACAAGTCAAAACGAGTCAAAAAACCGGCTTTAGAGAGCTTGAAAAATATCCGGCTAGAGTCTGATTGAACGAGGCTTTTATCAGGCTTTATCTAGATATATTAGGCTATATCTGGATAAATCCGGCTAAAAGGACCCTTTATCCAGATATATCTAGATAAAACAGGCTATATCAGGCTATATCTGGATAAAACAGGCTATATCCAGCTAAAAGGACTCTTTATCAGGCTATACCTAGATAAAGTAGGCTATATCAGGCTTTATCCAGGTATAATAGGGCTTTATCAGGCTTTAGCCGGATACTAGGCTCATTATCTCGCTTTATCCTCTTTGGACTTGGTCATCTCGACTTGCCTCGTTTAAAAGGACACAGGGTCCTTTTAAATGATTTTTAAAAATAATTTTTACCCTTCAAACATCTTGTTGTTTAGATAAAACAAATACGCTCTATGAATAAATCAAATCAAGTAATGTGGTTCCCTGAAGGCACTTTTAAAAAAACAGAAGAAGAGAGGGAAAGAGAAAGAACACTTTTAAAAAAACACAATCCAAACGGTGAAGTAATGTGGTTCCCTGAAGGCACTTTTAAAAAAATAGAAGAAGAGAGAGAAAGAACACTTTTAAAAAAATACAATCCAAACGGTGAAATAATGTATTTCCCTGAAGGCACTTTTAAAAAAGAAGAAAAAAAAACATTAACCGACCAATTCTTTAATTTCGTTGCTGCTATTCGTGATAAAAATATTAAAGCAAGAATTCCAGGTGTCGATCCGCTCCAAAAAAACTATCTTAAAAAATAAATAAATCTTATTTTTTCATACCTGTTCTGCCCTCTGTTTATACTCAGTCATCGTGAGTATAAACAGAGGGCAGAACCTCGTTTATTATTTTTTTTGGACTTAGAAAAATTTCAAAAAAAATTAACCCTTATTTTTTACCTGAAAATTTAAATGATTTTTTATTTTTATTTTTACCCTTCAAACATCTTATTGTTTAGATTAAAACAAATACTTTTTTATACTCTCACTCGCTCACTCACAATGTCTTCTGTTGCTAAATTTTCTCCTTTCGCTTCTGCTTTAAAAGCTGCTGTTTCTAAAATCAATTCTATCGTCTCTGATATGGATGAAAAAGTTGATACTTTCGCAGAAAAAGTTATTGAAGTCTTATCCGAACACGTATCTCAAAAACTCGCCACCGAGCTCTTTCCAAGTGGTGAAGAAAATGTTGATGTTGATAGAGCTGAACTCAAACAAAATATCATCAATCTCTTTGAAATGTTCCAACCTGAAAAGAGAGCAACTTCCGTCTCTGGTTATAATATCTTTTGCAAGGAACAAAGAGAAGCTGTCAAACAAAGAAACCCTCAACTTTCTGCCTCTGAAATTCTCGGCGCATTAGGTGCTGAATGGAAGGCTCTTGATAAAGATGAAAAAGAAGAATGGAATTCAAGAGCTAAATTAGCAAAGCCAATGACTTCAGAAGAAAAATCCGCTAAGAGATCCGCTTCAAGAAAGCCTGCTGAAAAGAAGGAAAAGGTAAAGTGTCAATATGATGGTTGCGACAAATGTCCTAAGGAACCAAAGGAACATACTGACGGTAAGGTTTATTGCTCTAAGCACTTAGATAAGGTCATCCTAGCTGAGGCAAAAACCCCTAAATCAAGCCCAAAAACTGAGGCAAAACCAGAGCCAAAAGTAAACAAAAATAAATCAGCTTCTAAAAAGACTGAAGAAAAGAAAGTTGAAAAAGTTGAGCTTTCTAACAAGGAAAAATTGGAAAAAAAATTAGAAGAAGCAAATAAAAAGCTCGCTGAAAAGACCTCAGCTGTCTCTGCGCCAAAACCAATCACTGTCTCACCAAAGACCTCAGCTAAGCCAGCAGCAGCTCCAGTCAAGAAAACTACCTTTGACTTTACCTCTGAACCAAAACCAATCAGCGAAAATATTGACTTCTGGGCTTGCAAAAAAGTTAATTTAGATAAAAATACTGCTGGTAAAAGATGGAGATATAATTCTGCAACTGGTCTCTGCTTTGAAGACAATGATGACTTTGTCTTAGCTGCTACTTGGATTGATGGTGCTGTCGCTTGGTTTGATGAAATCCCTGAAGAAGTTAAAGAATGGGCAAGAAACTCTGGCTGTGAAGTCCCTGCTGATGAAGATATTGAATTAGAAGGTGAATTTTCCGATGATGAATAAGCGCTACGCTCAGTGATGCTCAGCGTAAAAAGGTAAGTAGGTAAGTTTTTTCTCTCCCTGTTCCGCCCTCTATTTATACTCTTGGTAAGTGAGTATAAATAGAGGGCGGAATTCCATTTATATTTATTTTTTTGTTTTAAAGTATAAGGGGAAAGTGAGAGCGAAAAGTGAGCGTCGGAAGTATGAGCGAAAAGTGAGCGTCGGAAGTATGAGCGAAAAGTGAGCGTCGGAAGTATGAGCGGAAAGTGAGCGTCGGAAGTATGAGCGGAAAGTGAGCGTCGGAAGTCAGAGCGAAAAGTGAGAGCGTTGAATTTTTTCTCACCCTGAAGGGGTTCCGTTTTCCGAAGGAAATTTAATTGAAAAATAAAAATAATTTTAACGGTGAAATCATCTTGTTGTTTAGATAAAACAAATTATTTTTCGCTTTCGCTCACATTCACGCTCACGATGTCCTCACCTAACGCTTCTTTCGTTTTAAATGCACTCTCATTTGCAAAGATTTTTTCTATCGCTGCAATGAAGGATAAGGCGAAAAAATACAAAGATACTATGATGTCAGTTAAAATTGACCTCCAAGAATGTGGTATCATTATGAATAAAACTGACCCTGCTTCCGTCAAGAAATGCTCTAATCTCTTAGGTAAAGCTATTGCTAAGCTTGAGAGTTTGGAAGAGAAAAAATTAAAGCACATTATTGAAGCGCTCATTAAAATCCTCAAGTCATTTGAGAGCAAAAAATTCTCTTTTAGAATTAATTCCTTAACCAAAGAGATTGCTCTTGATAAGTCATTCGACCAGCTTTGTAAGGAAGATGATTCTTCTTCAGAAGATGATGATAGCTCAGACGATAGCTCTGATGAAAGCTCTGATGATAGCTCTGACGACAGCTCTGATGATAGCTCTGACGACAGCTCTGATGATAGCTCTGACGACAGCTCATCAGATGATAGCTCTGATGATAGCTCTGACAGTGAGGATGATAAGAAGAAAAGAAAAAAGTCAACCAAGGGTAAAACAAGCAAGAGACCCAAGGTCTCTGATAAAAAAGTTCGTTTAGATATTAAGACCTTAGAAAAGTACGCGAAAGTTCTTACATCTGATAAAAGATATAAACATCTATTAAAAGGTGAAAAGAAAGATGAAAAGAAAAAAGATAAGAAAGCTGATAAGAAGGTCAAGTTTGAACCTATTATAATTGATTAATTCCGGTAAATGTCTGGTGCTCTTGGTTCTCAGGTAAGTTTTTTATTTTCTCCCTGTTCCGCCCTCTATTTATGCTCTTGGTAAGTGAGTATAAATAGAGGGCGGAACCTCGTTAGGTAAGGTAAAAAATTCTCACCCCTCTTTGGGGTTCCGTTTCACGAAGTGAAACTAACTGATTTTTTATTTTTATTTTAACCTTGAAAGTATCATTCAAAATGGCCAATCCAAATTACCCAATCTTAACTCAAGAACAAAAGCGTAGAAAGCAAGCAATCCGCAACTGGAAGCGTGCTCAGAAACAGCTCGTAGAATACTGCTGTAAAGCTCAAGAATGTTATCAAGTTTTAAGATCCCCGCGTTTAAATCCTGAAGCTCAAGAATACGTCCCAGAAGAAGGTGTTGAATTTTTCGATGTTAAACCAGTCTGCGATTATTTATTTAAAGACGACGACAAATACTGGGATGACTTAGACGCAAACAGATTAATTGCAGAAAATGTTGCTGAATACTGCCTTGCTTAAGTACGAGCTCTGAGACGGTGGGTCTCATGTATTTTTACGGTCTCCTTAGGGACCATAAAAATTTTAAGATCTAGATCTAAATGAAAAATAAAAATAATTTACTTTTTTTCAACATCAACTTTAGCTCATAACAATGTCAACCGAAGAACAATCTTCTAAACTCACTCTTTGCGTCTTACCATGTCAGACTGGTAAAACTTTTACTACCATTTCTCGTATTAAAGATAATATTGATCAAGATGATGATCGCGGTAGAAGTATTTCTCTTGTATTTACTATGGACACTTTACTTAGCGCTCGACAGTTTGCTGGTAGATTAGTAGAACTTGAAAAATTATACAGCTCAGAATATGAGGGAAATAAAGGCGCAGTTTGTATTTTTTCGTCCGATAGAAGAAATGTGGGTGATTATAAGCACGTAAAATCTTTGAATGAACTTCAAGGGTTATGTTTAAATGAAAAAACTACTCCAAGAGTGGTTGTAATGTGTAGTAATACTAAGAGGTTCTGTGATGCTGTAAAATTTATAAATACTTTAAACGATAATAAAGAGAGAAATAAAGGTCATATTGAAAGAGTATTTTTTTGCTTTGATGAAATCCACGACTATATTAAAGGTAATCTGAGATCTAAAATTGAATATATTCATAATTTAGATATAGTCGAGGGTATTTTAGCATTAACTGCTACTCCTCGTGCTATTTTTCAAAAGACAGGTTTCTGGTCTAAATTAAACATGATTAAATTAGACGATTATAGTATGAGTGATTATATTGGAGTTGAGGAGATTGCTCTTCATGATATAAATACCTTCTTTAAATTACCCTATAAAAAACCAAAAACATATGACGACCTCACAAAGGAGACTTTAGAGTTTATAAAGTTATGCTTGGAAACATATGCCGACATATTACAAGATAAATCATATTGTTTTATACCTGGAAATATGCGTCAAGAATCTCACATAAAAATAAGGGATTTCTTATTTGAAAAGAATGACAGGGTTGTCGTGGTCTTAATTAATGGTAAGGAAAAATCCCTTTCATTTAATGACGAAAATGGAAATAGAAAAAATATTCCATTAGAAGGTGAATCTGAGGTAGGCGATGTTATACACGAAATTGTTGTTAAAAATAACCTCGGAAATAGACCTAAAGTTGTAACCGGATTTTTGTGTGTAGGTATGGGTCAAACTCTTACAAATAAAAAAACAGGGTCATTTACTCACGCTATATTTAGTCATATGGATTTAAGTAATGATAAAATATATCAATTGTTTGGAAGAATTACAGGTAGAATGAAGCAGTGGAATAAATATATTAAAACACAGGTATATTGCCCGAAGATAATACACACAAGATGTTTATATATGGAAATGGCAGCTAAAAATTTATGTATAGGTCATAACGGTGAAGTTGTCTCTAAAGATGACTATGAAGAAGTAGCTAATTATTTATCCGAAGATGATCGTGAAGATATTGAGGTCAATAATAAAGATAAAAAACCAAAAAAAATTATTGAAACTTATTCTGAAGATGATAAAGACTTTGATATATTTGATACTCAAAAAGAAGCTCAAAAGTTTGCTAAAGAAAGACTTAATCACCGTATTCAAAAAAGAAAATCTAACGACTTACCTAAAAAATTACAAGAAGAATTCAAGACTAACTCAGCTTCACCAGAGCAAATAATAAAAAGATGGTGGGGTATTAATAAAGAATCAAAAGTTAGAATGCTTCCTGTATTTGAAGGTGTAATGTGGATAGTTTATTGGAGACCAAGTTTGTTTGAAGATGAGATTTAAATTTATAAGCTTTTTTATACCCGGTTTTTGCCCTATACTCAGTCATCGTGAGTATAGGGCAAAACCTCATTTCTCGCGATGAGGGGTTACTGTTTCTCACCCTTTCAGGGTTCCGTTTAATTGATTTTTTAAAATAATTTTAACCCTTCAATCATCATTATAAAATGAAAAAATTAATTAATATTATCTCTAAATCCATCGATTGTCCTCTTATGGATACTCACAATATTCCTTTTGTAATTGCAGGTTATTTAGTCCACAGGATTTTCTATTTGAATAACGAACGTAGACTCGGTAGACATAACATTATAATTTCAGAAGCCCGTTTCTTAGCTACAAATGAAGAACACGCTTGGGAATTATATGAGCAACATTCCAAAGATCTTGATTATAAGGTTGAAAAGGGAGAATTTATGAAAAGCTTGTCTTGCGATAATCGCTTTTATATTACCACAAACGGGGGCTCAGTTAGACACTTAAAAATTTACAGAGACTGGGATGATGAGACTGTTGATTTCTATACACTTGAATATGAATATAAAAGACCCACAAGAAATGTTATTAGAAAACAAATAGCTAAAAGAGGTGGTTCTCCAATTTGTTGTTGATGAGGATTGATGGACGGAGCTGAGTATAACTCATATTAAGACGCTAATTTCAGTCTAAAAACTTTATAAAAATAACTAAAAATTTACGGTCCTTATGGGGACCCTAAATTTAAACTAATTGAAAAATAAAAATAATTTTAACTCTTCAATCATCATCTCAGAATGAAGAACTTGATTAATATTATTACTAAAGCTATCGATTGTCCTCTTATGGATACTCACAATATTCCTTTTGAAATTGCAGACTATTTAGTCCACAGAATTTTCTATTTACAACACGAGATTGAAGGGCGTGAATGGAGAAATATAACCACAAAAGGTTGTTTCTTAGCTACAAATGAAGAACACGCTTGGGAATTATATGAGCAACATTCCAACAATATTCCTATTGAATTTAGGATTGAAAAGGGTGAATTTATGGAAAGTTTGTCTTACGATAATCGCTCTTATATTACCACAGACGGAGCATCAGTTAGACATTTGAAAGTTGATTGGTTTGATGAGCGTGATGAATTCTATTGGCTTGAATATGAATATAAAAGACCCACAAAAAATGTTAATAGAAAACAAATCGTTGAAAGCGTTATACCTTGTAATGTCTGGTTTTGGCCTATGATTGATATTATGATGGACGGTGCTGAGTATAATCCTGTTACCATATTAAGACGCTAATTTCAGTCTAAAAACTTTATAAAAATAACTAAAAATTTACGGTCCTTATGGGGACCATAAATTTAAACTAATTGAAAAATAAATTTTAATCTAATTTTTTTAATATTAAGATGTTTAATAATAACTGTGAGAATAAAGAAGATAATAAGTGCTGTTATGGCTTAGATAAGAGAACCAAAAATAAAAAACATAATAAGACCTTTAAGAGGAAGGTTAATTTTTCTTTATTACCACCAATGTTTACAACTTTTAAGGATTACCGAGATGGATTAGGTAACATTGAATATGAAAGTTTTTGTTTTAAATATTATTGCCCTAATTGCCTTCAATATTGGGCGGATAAGTGTGATATGAAAGAAAAATCTGCAATTCAATATAGAGTTGGGGGATTCATCACATTTTTTAAAATAAATGAAGGAGAATCTTTTTATGAGGCTTATACAAGGCTTAAACAAATATATCCAAGAGCAGTTGCCGTTCATGATATTTATATACCTGAATTTAATGTGAAAAAGGTTTAATTTTTACCCTCATTTTTTTCAAAAACTCCCTCATAAAAAATAAAAATTACTGTCCTTGTTGGGACCTTAATTTTAATCTAATTGAAAAATAAAAACTAATTTCACCCCTTTTTTTATCTATTAATTAGAATGTCATCTATTATCATCGAAGAAGATATTATTTATCCAACCTTTGTTCCAAAGTGTAATTTTCAACCTATGAAGCATCAGATTGGTGCCCTCAAATTTATGAGGGAGCGTGAGGCTGATTATAATCTTAGAGGGGGAATTATCGCCTTGGATATGGGTTTGGGTAAAACATTTACATCGCTGTATCATTGCTTAATGTCAGGGGATTCGAAATCGAAGATTTCTCCGTTTTCCGAAGGAAAACAACCAGAAACTACACTTATCATTTGTCCTAAAACTGCCCTCTACACGTGGGTTAATGAAATTAAAAAATTTTATGGTAATTCTGTGAGCTATTTTGTGCTTAGAAAAGACGAAAACAGAGTTTCCGACATAACTAAGGAAGAACTTTTAAGATATAATATTGTCTTGACAAATTATGAATATATTAGAAATATGGCTAAGGACAGAAATGTTTTTGGCAAGGTTTGTTTGAGGGATTTACAAGGTCGTGTCTTTGGCGCTAATACTCCTGATAGACCTGTCCTCAGAGATACAAAAGGTGAGGGATTATTATTCAGTATAGAATGGCCTCGTATTATTGCTGATGAAAGTCATAATTTTTGTAATTATAAAACATCATTATGGAGGTCAGTTATTACTCTGTGCGGTAAGTCAAGATTTTGCCTCAGTGGTACTCCCATCAAGAATTCAAGTCAAGATTTATACGCCCAATATAAATTTTTGGGTTATTATGAACCTGAATTTAATGTAAAACAATTTCATAAATTAGACCTTGCAAAGTATATTCATCATTCAGATTATAAAAAAGCAGGTATCGTTTTACCTCAGGCAAATCATATTAGAGTTGCTTGTCATTTAGAGGGTGAACACGCTGATATTTATGAGATGTTTTTAAAGAGGGCAAATCAAGAGTATAATAACTTTACAGTCGGTGGTGCGTCATTTGCAGCTATTTTTACCTTGTTTTTAAGATTAAGACAGATCTGTATTGCACCTTATACCATCGTCCCTAAGGATGATAAAAAAATTAATACAAAAGAGTATTTTGAAGCACAAGAAGAATTAGATTATATGACAGGGGGAATGGCATCTTGGATTAATGATAAGGACGGAACAGCTGGTCTTAAGGCATCAAAAATTGAAAAAATAGCAGAAATTGTTAAGGGAGTTCCTAAGGGAGAAAAAGTTGTTGTGTTTACTATGTTTAAAACTGTGATTAAATTACTTGAAGAAAAGCTATTAAAAATGGAGGGATTTGATAAAAAAATTGTGTGTATTGATGGTAGTGTTACAGGTAAGAAACGCGACGAGTGTATTACTGCTTTTAAGGAGCGTGATTATGATGTTATGATTGTGTCATATAAAATCGGTGCAGAAAGTTTGAACTTGACAGAAGCGCGTCATGTTGTGCTCACAGAAGCTTGGTGGAACAGTGCTATTATAGACCAAGCAAAAGCGAGAATTTATAGAATAGGTCAAAAACACAGTGTAAATATATATGAGTTATATGTTCCTAATGATGACCGTATTAAAAGTATTGAAGTGGCGATGGGGGAAATCTGTGAT
>JACCEA011643682.1_pt1 | contig 13025 bp, 12 predicted proteins | sample 7449851 | NCBI WGS metagenome assembly JACCEA01 (sample SAMN15323453, study PRJNA562643) | freshwater metagenome | isolation source: river surface water | place: USA:Blue River Watershed | collected 2017-08-18 | reverse complement strand
GTTTCAGCAACTAGGGTACATGGAGTTCAATCCTGTTTCAGACATCAAAGCGAAGAGGGCAGAGGCTACCATTAATGCTGCCTTTACGCCAAAAGAGCTGTCAGCTTTGTTTGATTACCTTAAAATCACAGATCTTGTACTTTACCGTGTAGCGATACTGATGTACACCACCTTTTTAAGGCCCCATCAAGAAGTTCGTTTGCTAAGGGCTAAGTTTTTCAACTTTGAAGCTAAGCAACTCATCCTTCCCCCACGATACACGAAGAATGGTAAGCAAACCACCATTCCACTTCAAGCAATCATTCTCGATGAGTTCGAGTTTGTAAAAAAAATGGAAGTGGAGGAATTAATCTTTGGTAAGGTAAATCCCTACTATATCTCCACCAAATGGGGCAAGAAAGTAAGGGATGTCTACCCGTTGAAAGAGAATCAGACACTCTACTCAATTAGGCATACAGCTGCGGTAGAAACTTATAATAGAACGAAGGATGTTGCACTAATCCAACGGTTGATGCATCATAGCAGTATGGAGGTTACAATTGGCTATCTAAGAAGCCTGAATTGCGGTGTCAACAGCATTACTTCTGAAATGTATCCAAGTTTGTGATCAAGCGGGATTGAGTCGTGGAACTACGCCGAATAATTTAAGGGCTTCTTCCTGCATGATATGCTTTAATTTGGGCAGATATTCCTCTGTAGTATAAACAGAGTCGTGTTTAGTAAATAATGGTGCTTTGGAAGCCTCTTTGTTCATGCGTTTACAGACTCTCTCGAGTATGTAGAATGACTCTAAGCATTGAAGTAAAATTGGAAATAGGTTTGAATCATCGCTGGAGTTTTTAATTGAACTGATTATATGGTGCACCCCGTTGTATTTTCTTTTGAACTTAGGAATGCCATTTCTATTGTTTTTTGGCTTAGTGAAGAATAGAGTGAAGAACAAGTCTTTTACCTTTCTTTTATTACTGTCATACTCAAGTTCAAATACTTTGAGGGCAATTTCTTGGTAAAGTTCGCCCCTAAAACATAGGTCTTGAAACTCTAGAACCCCTTTTAAATCAGCCTCTGGCAAAAAATCTTCTAACATAACGAGGTGAGTAAAGGTTTGGGTGGGTATGTAGGTTTTGAGGTAGGTTAGTAGGGGGGAATTGGAGAGTAGGGGTATTTGTGGGGTTGATATGGGGTTTGATGAGAAGAAAGTGGAGTATTTTCCCTTTTTTTGCTCATTGTCTAACATAAGATTAAATAGTGCTGAGCATAAAAAGGGTTGGCTATTGGCAAGATCGTACCCAACCAATGGCTGACCGTTGAATCTCAGTGCAGGGAACAGTCGAGAACTAAGACCTGTGACATTTGAATGCAATCTCCCAGAAGTACTATCTCTGCTCATGTAAAACTGACGTGTACCAATTGCAACTATATTATCCTTCCTAGCAATTTTGGCTCGTGTGGGGTTTATGTTGTAGGTCTCATAATGAAATTCTCCTTTTCGATAACCTAGTCTGGGTGAAATTCTATCTTCTTGGTAAATTTTGTCATTCAAGTCATGGGCGAGTTGATCATCTATAGTTAGCTTATTAAGCCATTTAACCAGGAAGTCAAAGCCCTTTGTGTTTTTTATATTAGTTAACGATAGCTTAATAACGTTGTTTCCATTAAACTCGACTTGAACCAAACGGTCTCGATCATTAGGCATGAATTCATCCGGTGGAGGCACGATTCTATAATACTTACAGTAGTTTTTAGTAGCATCGGGGTGGCTGTTTTGGTAACTGTGGTGAATTTGAACTATACCCATTCGTTCCATCCAATCCATATAGAGTTTATACTCATGAGAAATACTCTGTAGATATTTGGAATTCATACTCACAAAGCCATCATCACTTCGATCTCTAGTTAGGTTGTAAATGTGGCTGATACTTTTCAGTAATCTATAACAATGATCTTTTTTAAAGTTGAACCCTGTATTGGCCTCTGTAGCCGTCGAAATTAAGTCCGCAATTTTTTTGGAGATAACGACCTTTAGCATAGCTACAAATTTCTATGAATGCGATTTGCAGTTTTTCATGGCTTTTCAACAATTTGAAATTTTGGAATAGACCTGTTATTGCGGGGGAAAAGTTCAATTAGCATTCAATTAGATCGGTAATAGCCAAGATTGCGGCTTTTGTGAAAAAATTGCCAGTCAACAGGTTAGATAAAGGCGGGTACACCCGTTTGTACGAAAATGACAAATCATGTTGATTTTGGTAAATGTGCTAAAAGGCACTTTTATGGACCCCTTCAATTTTAATAAAAGATATAGTTTATTGTTAGATTTGCATTTCACCATGTTCGAACAAACCTTTAAAAACATAGATGATATCCTTTACAAGGATGCGGGAGCTGACAGCGAGTTAGATTACATCGGACAGACTTCATGGATTCTGTTCCTTAAGTACCTCGATGACTTAGAAAAGGATAGAATGGATGAAGCTGAACTTAAAGGTGATACTTACAATTTTATACTAGCGCCTGAGTTCCGATGGGAGTCATGGGCAATGCCCAAAGGCCCTGATGGTAAGTTGGACTACAACGTAGCATTAACTGGTCCTGACTTTGTAGACTTTGTAGATCAACAGCTGTTCCCCTACTTGAAAGGCTTTAAGCTAAGTGCAGACAACCCCCAAACGATTGAATACAAGATAGGTGAAATTTTCTCCGAGCTGAAGAACAAGATCCAGAGTGGTTACAACTTAAGGGAGATCGTAGAGCATATTGACGGTTTACCGTTCAGAACATCAGTTGATAAGCACGAATTGAGTCATCTTTATGAGACCAAGATCAAGAACATGGGTAACGCAGGTAGGAATGGTGGCCAATACTATACTCCTAGACCACTTATCCGTGCGATGATTAACGTGGTCAATCCTAAGGTTGGCGATAAGGTGTACGATGGAGCTGTTGGAAGTGCAGGCTTCTTGTGTGAAGCTCACGAGTACATGACAAGAGATCGCTCTGCTTTGTCTACTTCAGATTTAAAGCTTATCCAAACCAACACCTTTTACGGCAAAGAGAAGAAGAACCTCGCTTACATCATTGGAATCATGAACATGATTCTGCATGGCATAGAGGCACCCAATATCATCCATACAAACACGCTAAGTGAGAACTTACGTGACATACAGGAGAAAGACAGGTTTTCTGTAGTTCTAGCTAACCCCCCATTTGGAGGGAAGGAAAGGCCAGAAGTACAGCAGAACTTCGACATCAAGACCAGTGAAACTGCATTCCTCTTTTTACAGCACTTCGTAAAGATTCTGAAAGCTGGTGGAAGGGCTGCCATTGTAATCAAGAATACTTTTCTTAGCAATACAGATAATGCTTCTGTGGCCCTTAGAAAGCACCTTTTAGAGAGTTGCAACCTTCATACTATACTTGACATGCCTTCGGGTACTTTTCAGGGAGCAGGAGTAAAAACCGTAGTTCTGTTTTACGAGAAGGGTCAGCCTACTAATAAGATTTGGTACTATCAGTTAGATCCAGGCAGAAACATGGGTAAAACCAATCCATTGAACGATAAAGACCTTGAAGATTTCATCGCTCTGCAAAAGACCAAAGCTGATTCTGATAAATCATGGACGATTGATGTTTCCAACGTGGATACTACGACTTACGATCTATCTGTAAAGAACCCTACCAAGAAAGAGGAGAAGATTGTTCGCACCCCTACTGATATCTTGGCTGAGATGAGGTCATTAGACGAAGAAACCAACATCATTCTAAACTCAATAGCAGGATTGATATGAAGGAAGGATGGTCGTTTAAGTCTGTGAAGGATGTTGCACAGGTAATTGCTGGGCAATCACCTGAAGGCAGGTATTATAACACAGAAGGAGTGGGCCTGCCGTTTTATCAAGGCAAGAAGGATTTTGGTGAAAAATATATCAAGCCAAGTGGAGTTTGGACTAGTGTTATTACAAAAACTGCAATTGCGGGCGATATACTCATGTCTGTTCGAGCTCCCGTGGGCCCAGTGAACGTATCAGTGGGAGAAATTTGTATAGGTCGAGGTTTAGCCGCAATTCGCCAAAAAGACAATGTTTTACACGATTTTTTGTTCTACTTCTTTAAATACTATGAAGGCAACATCAAAGGGAATACTGGGGCTGTTTTTGATTCAATAAACAAAGCTCAAATAGAGAACATTCCGTTTTTAATTCCTCCATTCCCAGAACAACAACGCATAGTATCCATTATAGACAAGTCCTTTGAAGCCATAGATAAGGCAATAGAAAACACCCAAAAGAACCTTCAGAACGCCAAAGAGCTGTTTGAGAGTTATCTTAACAATGTGTTTGAGAATGGTGGCGAAGGATGGATGGAATGTAAAGTAAAAGAGATTGGATTTGCCCAAACAGGTACAACACCCAAAACGGCAATGGACGAGAATTATGGCAACTTCATACCATTTGTTAAACCTGCGGACATTGATTATTCAGGAATTGGAGATATTCGATATAACAATGAAGGCTTAAGTGAAATTGGATTGAAGCATGGACGAAAAATGCTTAGTGGCTCAATACTTATGGTTTGTATAGGTGCAACTATTGGAAAAGTAGGATTTGCTGTGATAGATGTTTCTTGCAATCAACAAATCAATTCGTTAACAGTTGACAAAGTGTATGAGCCCAAATTTATCTATTATGCAATGAGATCAAAACAGTTTCAAGAAAAAATACTATCTGAAGGCAAAGGAGCACAAGCGACTTTGCCAATAATAAATAAATCAAAGTGGGAAAATCTTAATATGGTAATCCCTAAATCAAAGGCAACACAACAATCCATTGTACGTATTTTGGATGACTTATTATCCGAAATCAAAAACTTAGAAGCTAACTACCAACAAAAACTCCGTGATTTGGAGGAGCTAAAGAAATCAATACTTAACAAAGCATTTGCAGGAGAACTATAAATATGAAAAAACTTTCTTTACTGACATTATCTATTGCAAGTATCATGCTCATTTCGAGTTGTAATCAACCTAAATATACCCAGATCGGTGGCGATGAAGTAACTGTGAAGTTGCTGGACAATGAAACTGGAAGGGTACTGATATTTTGGGGAGGTTCAGCAAGGTGCTTCGAATATGACTTGAAAACTCGAGAGTACAAGGATCGATATTTTCATCAAGTGGATTCATTTACTAACAAGTAACCATGAACGAAGCCGAAACCATAGCAAATCTGATTGATCCCCATTTAAGAAGCCAAGGATGGCATTCCAATGGAAGTTTGATTAAACGTGAGTTTCCTATAACTCCTGGAAGGATACTTGGTCAAGGCAGAAGAGGCAACCCTGAGAAAGCGGACATCGTTCTTCAATTCAATAACAGAAACATTGCTGTCATCGAAGCTAAGCGCAATGACGCTTATGTAAGCGATGGTAGAGATCAAGCCATTAGGTATGCCAAAAGGCTTAACTTAAGGTTTACTTATAGTACAAACGGTGAGGCATACTACCAAATAGATCTTCTTACCCAAGAGGAAACAACCATAGACACTTTCCCTACTCCAGAGGAGTTGTGGGAGATGACATTTGCTACCGCAAATGCAACTCAGCAGGAGTTGACAGCGCAGGAACTACGTGATAAGTTGGTAACTATCCCTTATGAAGATCGTGGAGGTACATGGAAGCTTCGGTACTACCAAGAAAATGCCATTACTAGGGTACTGGAAGCCATTGCAAACAATCAGAAGCGCATTTTACTTACACTTGCAACAGGCACAGGAAAAACAGCCATTGCCTTCCAGATTGCATGGAAGCTATTCCAAGGCAAATGGAGCTTGTCAAACAATCAACGCAGACCAAGAATCCTATTTCTTGCTGACAGAAACATACTGGCTGATCAGGCCTTTAACGCTTTTTCTTCCTTCGATGAAGATGCGCTCGTAAGAATCAAGCCTGCTGACATTCGAAAGAAAGGTCAAGTACCCAAGAACGGAAGCGTTTTCTTCACCATCTTCCAAACGTTCTTAAGTGGTGATAATGAGTCACCATACTTCGGTGAGTACCCAAAAGACTTCTTTGACTTCATCATCATTGACGAGTGTCACAGAGGTGGTGCTAACGATGAGAGTAACTGGAGAGCGATCATGGATTATTTCAGTCCAGCTGTTCAATTAGGACTTACTGCTACTCCTAAAAGAGATCAAAACGTAGATACCTATAAGTACTTTGGTGAGCCTGTTTACATTTACTCACTCAAAGACGGCATCAACGATGGTTTCTTGACTCCCTTTAAAGTCAAACAGGTTTCTACTACAGCTGATACCTACACCTTCACTCAGGACGATATTGTCGAACAAGGAGAAATTGAAGAAGGTCGTGAATACACGAAGGATGAGATGAATCGAATGATTCAGGTCAGAGAGCGTGAAGAATACTTGGTGAAGGTATTCATGGAGCAAATCAATCAGAATGAAAAGACCTTGGTTTTTTGTGCTACCCAGTATCACGCTGCCATGGTAAGGGACTTCATCAACAAGCACGCTACTGTTAAAAACTTAAACTACTGCCAACGAGTTACAGCAAATGATGGTGATACGGGTGAAGGTTATTTGAGAGAGTTTCAGGACAACGAGAAATCACTTCCTACCATACTCACTACTTCACAGAAGTTAAGTACAGGTGTAGATGCACCTGAGGTTCGTAACATTATACTGATGAGGAAGGTGAACTCCATGATTGAATTCAAGCAAATTGTAGGTCGTGGTACCCGCTTGTTTGAAGGCAAGGACTATTTCACTATTTACGATTTTTACGATGCCTACAAGCTGTTTAACGATCCTGATTGGGATGGTGAGCCAGTTGATCCTGTTGTTAAAGAGCCAGTAACTCCACCGCAACCTTGTAATACTTGCGGAGAAAGACCTTGTAGATGTTCTATTGATGATCCAGGAGAGCCTTGTGAGGTTTGTGGTTATACAAAATGCAGATGTAACGGCAAGCCAAAGGTTATGATTAAAGTCCGCTTAGCCGATGGCAAAGTGAGGCAGCTCCAAAATATGATTCACACCACGTTTTGGAGTCCAGATGGACGTCAAATTAGCGCTAAGGAGTTCTTGGAGAATTTGTTTGGAGAACTGCCATCTCTTTTCAAGAACGAAGACGAGCTCAGAGCTATTTGGAGCACACCTGATACCCGTAAGAAGCTATTGTTGCAATTAGAAGAACGTGGATTCGCCAAACCACAGTTACAAGAGTTTCAGAAGGTTTTGAATGCAGAGAACAGTGATCTCTACGATGTGCTTGCCTATATCGCTTTTGAGTCTCAAATGGTCGAAAGAGGGATAAGGGCTGAATACGCCAGAGAGACCATTACAGGGCTTACAGACAAGCAACAGGAGTTCATCAACTTCGTGCTTAATCAATATGTGAAAGAAGGCGTAGAGGAGCTCGATATGGATAAGTTGACCGAACTACTTGAGTTGAAGTACTTACAGATAGCTGATGCCAAAAAGGAATTAGGGTCTATTGCAAACATCAGGGATTCATTTGTGAGTTTTCAGCCGATGTTGTATGACAGCGCTATTAGGATTTGATTCTCATATCTAAAATCATGAATATTCAAATAGTTCATTACTCTAATAACTTCTTCAAGATTCAGCTAAATCATACATTATGGGCCAGATAATAAAATTCATTACGTCAATATTATTTGTAAGTTTAATGACTATAACTACTTCATACGCTGTTAATGACACCATTAGACAATCTCATTATGAAGTAATGAATCAAGAATTTCCAAATAAAAAAGCAGTGTTCCTAAAGTTTGGGACACCGACAAATTCATCATCGTTTGAAAATGTCGAGAGCTGGTATTACAAAATTGGGGAAGAGACCAATAACGTTAGTAGAACTTTGAACTTTACTACTGGTACAACGCACCAAAACTATCTAAACCCATGGTTGATGGACATTTTTAAATCAATTGAGAAAACTGAGCATGGCATCAGTAATCAAACCAGTAATAGTAAAACATTGGAGACGTATGTAAAGTTTTGGTTTATGAATGATACAGTCGTTAAATGGGAAACATACGGGGTTGATTATTCAAGGAATATAGTTAGGCCCAGCGTTCCATCTGCGGGAGAATATCTGTTTTATGATTCAGAAAATCGGTTGCTGATTCATTCTCACATTTCCAAATTAAGACAACTAAATTCTGGAATTAATGGCCCAATGAATTTTTTAGAATTGAATAACTGGTTGGATAATCACCCAGATTTCAACAAGGCATTTCTACCCACGATAGACGATCTAAAAAAGTTATATTATTCGAGCTCCAAATTGAGGAACTCTCTATCTAATGAAGGTTTGATTGTTTGGAGTGAAACTTTAACTGGAGATGATAAAGTTCTGTGCCTCAATTTCAAAACGGGCGCACTGACTATGTGTGACAAAAATTCAAGAAATTATTTTGTACCTTTAGTCGCAGTCCCTTCGATTTAATTGTGGTTTTGTCTGAAGTAAAAAAACTCATCCTTGAGAGAATTGAAATTAAGTGCGCTCAGTATAAATGGTTTTTTAAACTAACATACTTTTTTTAATGAATTATTGTAATTTGAATTTTCTTTCAACGCTACCTCCATCAGTGCAAGCAGTCCCTGATGGACTTGCACCCATATTTAATGTGTAAGTTTGCATTACTTTTCCATTTTGGATGCCTTCTAATGTGATTGTTCTACACTTTACATCATATTGATTTTGTAAAGTAATTGTGGCGCCGCAAACTTCACCACTATTTAATTCAACTTCTTTGGTTGAAATTTCTGTTAGGCTCTGAGTATTCATAACGCCGTACCAACGAATCTCTTCCGAAGGCGTAAAATAAATTTTTAAAATATTGTTAGACCCAGGACCTTTAGATTGGCCGGTTTGAAGGGGTGGAGATATTTTTACTTTGACATAAAACTTTTGCTTTGCCGTGGGAGTCGTTTGAGTTGTATTTTCACAAGAAAAAATCCCTAAAGTGCATGTCATTGCGATGATTGGCAATATGATTTTTTTCATACCACAAAGTAATAAGGAAGAACAGTGTTTCTACTAGGCGAAAAATGTCAAAATACTGCGATTATTACTTTTCGATTAGCTTTTTTGTGAGTATCAAATTTAACTCCCTGAGTTCTTGAATTTCCTTTCTAAGGATTTGGATTTCTTCTTTCAAGTAAACTACCACGGAATCCTCTACTGATGCTTGAAAAGTATTGTTGTCACCCTGCTGATAATTAAAGGTTTGCTGCCCTTGATCTTCGTATTTTAGGAATTCATCCCAACTGATCTTTAGTACATCCAAGACACGACCAACTAATTCAAATTTCAATTCGGTTACGCCTCTTTCCATTCTCGAATAAGTCCCTGAATCTAGGCCGAGTTGATTGGCAACAACTTCTTGGCTGTAACCCTTCATTACACGTAATACACGGAGTTTTTCATTGGCTTTCACAATACAAACATACAACATTGTCTCAATTAGCAAAAAACACAGTTTTTTCGCATTTTTTGCAAAGGGCTAGCATTACAGCCAGCCCTTTTCAGCAAAACTTGCGTAGTCATCCTTTACCCCTAGGATGAGATGGTCAATCAATCGGATATCCAATAGTTCTCCTGCTTCCTTGATTTTCCTGGTCAGCTTTAAATCTTCTTCGGACGCTTCCAGATTGCCACTGGGGTGATTGTGAGCGATAATAATCCCAGAAGCCAAAACTTTCAGTGCAGTCGCAAAGATGATACGGTGGTCTACAACAGTGCCGGAAATGCCTCCTTTGAATGCTTTTAAGCCACCAATTGCCCTGTTCGCTCTATTCATGTACAAGACGACAAATTGCTCGTTCAAACCTAATGAATTGGGCTCAAATAGCTCTTTGAGTAGTCGATAAGCGTCAGAAGAATTCCTGATTTGCGGTAGTGGTGTTTCCTTTGGTGTGTAACCGATTGAAAGTTCCCTTAGTTTGAGTAGTTGTTTCATCAGGAAGAGCAGAGATTAAAGGTACAAACGCATGTTCTCAATTACACTTTCAGCATTAATACTTCGATCCAAGAACTTATCGATGTAACTGCTTTTGTTCGCTCCTGTAAACAGGTTGAACAACTTCCAAAGATTAATACTGCCGTCCCTTTCACGCCCAAAGTACTTATCCTTGTAGTAACCGTCTAAAACCAAACTTAAATGGCTGTCGGTGAATCTAAACAATGGATATTCCTCCCTTTCCTTGGTCGGCATAAAACCGATCATTTTACATCTTCCGATGAACTCTGCAAATTGCTTCTCGGTAATGTTGATGTTAGCCCATTTCGAGTATCGATTCAATGTTTCTGTGGACTCGTGTCGATTGAGTAGATCTTCAGCACGTGCACATAACTCTGATGCGGTGTTTACTTTGATATCGTCCAATATCCCATCAGTAGAGACGCACATGTTACAGCACACTCTGTTTCTATAGCCGATAAATACTTTGAATTTCTGTGGTCCTCGTTTACTATGTAAATTCTCTAGGTGATACCCTCGAACGCCTCCGATTGTCAGACTTAGATGGTTGTTGTTGATTACCCGATAAATCGATGGGACTTCAATTGTGAACATGGTCCTCTCATAGTATACAGTTTTTTCAAAGTCCTGTAAATCCTTGGCGTCTTTGTCCTTTGCTTCTGGAATTCTACCTTTGATTGGGTGTGAAACTCTGATGGCAGGAGAAAGAACTTCCTCCCCATAAAATACATTTTGTACAGCGTCATAGATCGATTCAATAAAGTCTGAATTAGAAATGGTTGGTTGATTATCCTTTGAAAAGACAGGGATTACGCATTCATCTTTGAGGTAATCTAGTGTGACACTTTGGGTGTTTGATAGGATGAATCTATCATCTGAAGACACCCGTGAAGGTGTCGCAAAGTCTGGGTTAATGATGGCTAGTTCCATTTTTTGAAAATTTATTGGCTAATAGTTGTTGTTGCTTGGCTACAAATCGCTGTCTATGAACTCCTCTTGCTTGGGGATGGGCTTCATACAATGCTTTCAAACCATCTAAGTCGATACACTCATCGATTAGTTCTTTGAGGCCAGGTGAATCACCACACCATTCTAATATGGCCTTGCCAGTATTTTCATTTGGTATGAATTGAGGTGATTTGCTAAAGATTTCAGTTCTGTCTTTTGAAGCGATGCAATTGTGTTTAATGTCCATGTCAAAAACTATCGTGAACTCATAGTCCATGCCATCCCTTGTTATACTCTTTAAACCCACTTTTTCAGGGACAACCTTGCCGTTTTTGTCGCTTAATACATAGTCTTGCTTAGTTCTGAAGGTAGCAATGATATGGCAGTGAGAATTGAGGATTCGTTGAACTAAAGCGTTGTGTCTTGGAGTGACTTTGCTCCAGTTCGTGAATGAGTTACCCAACATAGAAGAATGGATGTCTAAAATTCCACCATCGCCATCCCACTCATGGGAGAGAGAGTCGATAATAACAACCTCTATGCCTGCCTTTTCACAATAGTCAAGCGCAGAGATATAACTTTCAGGATTATAAGGCCTGTCTAAAGTAATGACATTATAATCTCCAAGGTGAGAGTACAAATCTGCCGAATGATTCTCGGTATCGATTACGGCTATTTTTGACCATTTGACTATTCCACTAGCAATTAGTAGGGAAGAGTAGGTTTTGCCAGAGCCACTTGGCCCTTGGATTGCCAATTTGATTTTGGCTTGATTTCGGTGTGCTTTTCTTAAAATCATGTTTTTTGTTAATTGGGTTAAAAAAAAGGGGAAGCATATTGCCTCCCCTTAACTTGAGTTCATTGATCACTTATCGCCACCAGGCTTTAGTAATCGATTGGGTTTTTGCATTCATGCTAGAACATCCTCATACGAGGTAGTGGTGCTGATTGCATTAGGAACGGCTGATGTACCTGGTGGTACATATGACCATCGATGACTGAGTTCAATGACCTCGCCAGTTTGGGGGATCATAAATTCATAAGGAGCACATTGGACTTTTTCAATTTTGCCCTCTAATTGCTCGCCTAACATCGCTTTGCATGCCTCTTCATCGAGGGTAGATGTAACAGAACACCTTTTGATGGTAGCATAGTACTGTCCACTTTCAGCTGAACGGACCATTTCCACTCCTCCTTGAAGAATCAAAGAGAAGAATTCCTTGCCAGATGCACTCTGGCGCTTTTCGAAGTTGATAATTGTTAACATATCTATTTTTTTGTTGAACCCCTAAGAAGCCAGGTCAATCCCTGCGGGGATAGCCGGGGGGCTCAGAATGAGACGGGGTATGTGAATTTGGAGATCCCCAAGTACCCCTGGGTATAAAAAAAATTGAAAAAAGTAAGATCCACTGTGGATGCCGGATTATTTACTTTAACTATATAAGTTATAATGAATCTGAATCTTCTCCAATATTTCCTAGGAGTTTAATTGCCAAGGGGTGCATTTCCCTTGATTGTTATTTCTATATAATTAATGAGCGAATGAAGTGTTGGAGCTAAATGAAGTGAAAGAACTACAAGGTGGGTAATGCCTTTCAATAATGAGTTTAAGTCAGGTATTAATCAATTCTCATTGAAATCTAGGTTGGCAAGGGAGGTAAAATTGCGTAATCCGCTGTTGATTGAGCAAAAACTACTCGATTGATTAAGGGGTTTTATGTAGTTGAGAATTGAATACATGATTTCTGTGCGCCTTTGAGTGCGCCTTAAAAATGGTAAAAAAAGGTTTTTTTTGAATTTTAGGATGATTTGGACTTACTTCGTGAAGCGTTCAAATTTTTACTAGATATAGCTGTTTTGGAGTCCCCAAAAAGCGTGAAAAACCTACCAATAAAAAAAGCCCCAAATCTCTTTGAGGCTTTTGAAAGTGGTCGGGGAGACAGGATTCGAACCTGCGACCCCCTGGTCCCAAACCAGGTGCGCTACCGGCCTGCGCTACTCCCCGAGATTTCTCAATACTGGGCGACCCCGACAGGATTCGAACCTG
>JACCEA011105347.1_pt1 | contig 13025 bp, 12 predicted proteins | sample 7449851 | NCBI WGS metagenome assembly JACCEA01 (sample SAMN15323453, study PRJNA562643) | freshwater metagenome | isolation source: river surface water | place: USA:Blue River Watershed | collected 2017-08-18 | reverse complement strand
TGTTACTCACACATGTCACTCATACTCTCTCACACTTCTTTTCACTCTATCCCTCTCATTTCCCAGTACATATCTATACACCTAGTTATATACAATCTATACATACTACAGACTATACACTCTCTCTCTCGTCTTCTCATCACTATGCATTATTCTATGGTGTGTGTAGTGACAGACGGGAAGCACGGACGAAACAACTGGAACGATGGTTACAAGAGGATGTGTATCTCTATCGTAATGTGAGTGCGCACACATATCAGTTGTATAATATGTGTGGGAGATTGCAATATGATTGGGCGAGGGACTATTACATATTACATGCTAAGGTGGTGTTAAATATACATCCAAGATATTGGCCTGATCAATATTTGGAAGTACATAGAATACATCATTTATTAGCTATGGGTAAGATTGTGATAAGTGAATCGGGGAGAGAGAGAGATACAGAGAGGGAGAGAGATCGAGAGAGTGAAGGTAAGGGAGAGAGATACAGTAATATTGAGGGAATGTATGTAGATAAAGAGAGTGATGATGAGGATATGTTATTACGTGAATCGTATGCATTACATGGTTGTATAATATTAGTAGATTCTATACGTGAAATGTATGATGTTATGATATATTATTTATTAAATGATAAAGCGATGAAGGAACAAGAAGAGAGAGTGAGAGTGTGTTATGAAGAGTATTTGAAGCCATTGATGTTGATGCAGACTGAGATTGCTATGGATAAGACTATGAAGGTATTGAAGAAAACACTTTCAATTCTGTAGATAGTTTGAGGTTGAAGTGTATTTAATGTAAAATATTGTCAATAGTTTTATCGCATCCCTTGTCTATAGTTTTATCGCATCCCTTGTACTGCTCTCTCCTGCTGTTGGCTGACTGGCGAACTCTGCTCTGCTTCCGGCCACAACGGTGACGTCGTCGTCCTGCTGTGCGCCTGCTGCTGTTGCTGGGCGTGGCGTGAGCACAACCAACCAAAGCAAAGCAAACTCGCCAATTTGCAGATTGTAGATTCTCACCAATTATTATCGAGTAAAAAAAATTCGATGACAAACATCTTGCGGAAGGATCAGACTCTCAGCTGTTGCCTGTATCGGGCAGCAATTGCAGTGGAACTGCGAGCAATTATCCACCAATATCTTTGTATTCAATTGACCGACAGTACAATTCACGATGCTGTCAACTTGTGGTGTGTAGACCCCAATCAAGCTGAATTAAAATACAATGGCCATATCTCTGACTGGGATGTCTCACATGTCACTGATATGAAAGGATTATTTCAAGAGAAAGGTACTTTCAATGATTCTATTGAACACTGGGATGTATCTAATGTTACAGATATGAGTTACATGTTTAATAAAGCTTCCCTCTTTAATCAACCACTAAATCGATGGAATGTCAGTAAAGTGACTACTATGCTCAATATGTTCGGTGGGACATCGTTTAACCAGCCGTTGAATGAGTGGAACACACATAGTGTTACTAATCTCTCATGGATGTTTAACCAAGCCAAGGATTTTGATCAATCACTGAATACATGGAATGTAAGTAATGTTACTACTACAGTTGGTATGTTTTGTGGTGCAAGAAAGTATAACCAACCATTGGACACATGGGACACTAGTCATATAGAACATCTCAGTAGTATGTTTTATTGTGCAAGTAGTTTTAATCAAAATATTGAAACTTGGGACGTTAGTAGTGTAGTTAACATGTATGCCCTGTTTAGCTCTGCTATAGAATATAACCAACCTGTCGGTAAATGGAATGTAAGCAAAGTAACAGATATGAGCTATATGTTTTTTGGTGCAAGTAAATTTCGGCAAATCGTTGATGAGACATGGGATGTATCGAATGTGACTACAATGCAACATATGTTAACTAATTCTAATATGTTTAGTGAAATTAGTAGATTAGAAAAGAAATGGAAACGAAGATGTTCTTCTTAATTAATTTAAAATATCATTAAATCTCATACCCATCATATAATTGCGTTCATAATATTCTTCATTATTACATAAATCATCGTAATTAAGCATCAAAGAAAATAACGATTGAGAATAGCTTGTAACGGTGATGTAGCTCTCGAAGGAACAACAGTCAACAGTTACGCATACCTTAGGTTGCTGAGTATTAGTCCAAATCATTGGTCTTTAACAAATACGCGTGTAATATGTTTAGTAGATTAGTCTCACCACATCGGATTTGGCAAGACATCATTGGTGGTGCGTCAGTTTCAGAACATGTAATAAGTGGTTGCTTCAAATTATACCTATCCAATTGATAAAACCGAGAGTTTGATGTGAGTGAATGGTGCAGATGCAGATAACTACTTAGATAAAAAATCTTCATTAAATACCAAACCAGCTATATCGATATATATACGATTTACTATGCCTTCATGTTCCTGGACTTCCCAAGGAGCGCCGTTGCACAAAATATTTTTACCTTCTTATTAGTTTATCACATTCAAGGCAACATCACAAATCAATTGAAACATTTTACTGAAATATACATGGAGCTTTTACGTGCTGATCAACAGTATGAGACTGATTCTCTTGACAGTATCTCTCTGTCTAGTTCCAGTATGATTGAACAAACAAGTGGTGAGGATTACGATGAGTATGACACTGAGTGGCCATGGGTTTATTCAAACAATCAAATTTCCTCTGCATCTCTAATTCCATCTATTGAAGAGAGGGATGTAAGTTGTGTCTATCAAGCAAAGAATGGTCATACCGTACGAAAGAATCCCTTCCATAATGGTAGTAAATCCGAACAACCTCGTTTATATCGTACACGTGGACCTCTACGAGGCAATCCGGATGAAAATTCTACGGAAATACCAATCACTCAAGTTGATGAGTACTTTGATTCGTGCTTTTGGCAAAGTGGATTAGATCAAGGATATTTTCATTATGGTAATGATAATTATCGTACCTTGAATACTCCACAACGATGGGAAGAAGTTGAAAATCTATTACAATCGATTGCTATTAAAATAACCAAAGAATTTTATCGTTATGAAGGATGCATTGTAACACATTATGATGTTCCTATCATAGGACATCATGTCATTGGATCAGGGAATTGTCGAGCTGGAAATATTGAGGCAACAGCATATAATGGTCTCCCAATCAAAGAACAAATCAGACGTAATCAACCAAAGTCATGGTTAGAGTGGAATGGTAAATTTTACGATCCTTCCTATATCTATCAGTATGTTACTACTAGTGGTTCTGGTAAAGTTGGCAGTAGATGGATTGATGAAGATGGTGAAGAGCAAGTACAACAACATGGATATCTCAAACCAATTTGTGAGAATTTGATTCAACCAAAACGTGAAGTTATTTCCAAAGAAAGAGATTCAATTCAACGTGATGGTTCTATACTTCTTGGGAATGCTTCATCCTACTCTTTGAGATTGAATACGAATAGAGTAAAAATGGAACGTATGAAAAGACGTTCTGTCGGCAAGTTGGTAGGGGGTACTGGAAGTGGTACAGTCAGTGAATCTCTTGGTGGTGAATACGTTGAAATTGATTTGAAGAATATATGTGAAATCACACATATTGGTACCTTGGGTGGTTATCCAACAGATACTATGTTATTCCCTCCAATACCTGATCGTGCAAATTATGGTTATAGTCAGCGCGAACGTAAGAAATGGCGTGCAATGCATAGACGTCATCGTTTTGTATCTGTTGTGAAAGATCCTTCTAAATTGTCATGGGTGACATCTTATCAGATACACTATCGTGATAGTGTGACTGGGAAATGGTATCCATATCCTGATACATTATCTGGTAATCGAGATGTTGGGACTGAAGTCTTTCAAGCTGTATCAAGTATTCGTACTCGTTATTTGAGAGTCTTTCCTTTGGAATTTGTTCATGCCAAAGAAATGAGAATCAATGTGTATGGCAAGATCCTTGCTCATTTGGATAAGAAGAAGAACAAGAATACCATTCGCAATGGTATGGAGAATGAAGGAGCGGCTAATTTGGGTACTATTCGTTACTCTTTACATCCTGCAGTACACAGTAATATGCGTATGGATGGTTATATTGGTAAAGATCATAATGAATATGATGAATTACATCCTAGTAGAAATAATAGACATAATAAGTTTTTACAAGATGTGAAAGATTCTGATGTATAATTGTTTGATAATTAGTACTTATATTTATTTGTTTTAGGTAAGAATCAAATATTGTTTTGGTTGTATGAAACAACTTGTCACTAAAGAATTAAATATTGCTAATTATCAACCATTTGATCGTATTCTGTTTGCAAAGTATCATAGTCTTCAACATTATCCAACTTCATATATAGCTACCATCGCCATGATCATCCTCATCATCAGTAGCATATAATTTCTTATCCAGTAATACCTTCATAAGAACTATCCACCCTTTTGACACAAACGGTTTCTTGGTAATGGATTACAAACCTGATGATAAAATGGCCGAAGGGGAATCATTTATCCAGTGGTTGCCTGATGAACGGTCTGGCTAATGGAGAAATCCTCTTGCTGTTGTGCTAAGGACAGATACATTCATTGCATCTCTCTGCAGTCAGCGCATTCTCAGCTACGAGTATTCAAAAACACTATGCTGCCATTCTTATCACTGATTTCAGTGTGTGTCATATTTTATTTCTAATTATATTGTGATCATATTTCTTTTTAAGTGCTAGAACGAGTTGCTTCTAAACGGAATAGATATCAAGGATAAAAGGAAAAGCTGAAGTTACTTGAATAGAAGTAATACAAAAGCTCTTCTTTGAACGTTGTAAACTTTAGCATTACATGAATACGATGAACGATACGTGAACGATACGATGAGTATTAGAGCTACATTACTAGTATATTACTTAATCAGACAATAGGTTTGAAGTGATACACAGATATTCACTAGATGTGGCTGCTTGTTAATTATAATCTTCCTATTATTTGCCATCAATTGAAGGGCATAAAGAAAAATTTTGGCATTCTAGAGAATCAAAAATCGATCGCCTAGGCAGTTTGAGCAACAACAAATGCAATCAATTGAAGATGGCAAAAGTGATACGCCATGTTCAAACAACACAAAGCAACACTTCTTCTTTCCCATGCCACAGTATTTAAGCACATTGGGACAGAGAATCCAATCCACATGAACAAAGCGGTCATGGCACCATTGATGACCTTCGAATCATCTTGTCCGTCAATACCCCAGGCAGAGGGTCTCCAAACCTGGACATTGTTGAGCATAACAAAACTCGTAAGAGTTGATCCAATAACGGTGAGAACCATGCCACGAATAATCTCGCCACTTTGTGGTGGCTTGCTCATGTCCATGCCCATCATGCGACCCCACATCTTCCCAAACAAAGGACCGTACCACATGGCTCCGAAGAAAAAACTAGCCAGTACAGCGAGTCCAACAGGGCCAGGACGAATGCTGATATGAGGAAGCATTTTTTTCGGCGATTTCAATTTTTAAAGTGTCAGTAAAATGGAGGTAAGATAAAAAATTAAACTTCACACCCAATGTGCTCAGTTAGAGTAATTCCAGCGGCCAAAATGATGAAGCAAAGAGAAGCAATTATTAGGCATAAGAACTAGTATAATTAGCACATAACTATTCCTTTACCACCTCTTGACGTTGCAGTCCCAGCACGCTGCCGCGCTGCGTGCCCAGCCACAGCACCGCCGATGCATATTCAATAATTCGTCGTCGTAAAATCAATTTTGTTCCAAGCACGACAAGCAGGAAGCATTTTGAAGCATGTTATTCACTGAGCAATGTTCTCTGTTCTTGCTCAACTAATTCTTTTGATATTTGCACTCCCAGCGGTGCTGTGGTTGACAATCTACCTTGGTAATAATCACATACCAAGGCATTATTTTTTGTTTATTACTTTATTTTCTTTTCTACTGTTTATTTTTACCGATAGGAACCAATCTGTACATGAAGCTCCTTGGTCCAGTTAATCTTAAGAAGAAGTACAATGCATCGTGGGCTCTGATCACAGGAGCAGGTACTGGTATTGGCAAGTCCCTGGCTGAGGCACTTGCTGGACAAGGATTGAATCTGGTCTTAGTGTCTCTATCGGACATATATCTGGAAGAAACAACCCAACAACTTCGCCAACAATATGCTGGACAAGAATTCCGTTCAGTCGGCGTTATCTTTGATCACAAACATGAATACATGAGTCATATCATTGAGGTACGTCTCCATCTATCAATCCGCAGTACCACTTCAACATATCATGTATGCTTACACACATACTTTCACAGGCGACCAAGGATATCGACATTCAAATCATCGTTAACAATGCTGGATATATGGTAACAGGACTATTTGATCAATGTTCTATTGATTCTCAATTAGCCAATATCGAATGTAATGCAACTGCAGCGGTACGTATTACACATCATTTCCTTCAACGCCTGTTAGAGAAGAAGTTGAAAGGATGCTTTCTCTATACCTCTTCTATGGTTGGATTTATGCCTGATCCTATCTATGTCATGTATGGTGCGACCAAGGCATTCATCACTCAATTTGCTGCATCCCTTGCAATTGAAGTACGTAACAATGGTATCGATGTCGTGTCTGTACAAATGTCTCCTGTTCGAACCAAGTTCTATGACAAGACACACAAACTTGGCTTACTTGAGCTGGCTAAAGGATTTTCAGTTCAACTAGAGACAGTAGCGAATAGGATGTTAAGTTGTGTTGGTAGATCACATGTGCCAGAAGTAGGAGAATTAGCTGTAGCTGGTAGAATTTTGACTTCATTATTTGCTCCGTATGATTTTCTGATTTGCTTCCTTGCAACATTATTTCCATTATCAACAGATTATCAAAATATGAGAAAACCAAATGTTCATGGAAGTCATGAATAAGTTGCATTAATGTGCTTCAATTTACTCAGTTTGTAAGTAGAGTGGTTGTAAAAAATCTGTTTACTTGGTTAATTTACTTAATATTTAATCAGTTAAGATTCAAATATGTTGGGTCAAGAAATTGTTGATTTTAACAATCTATTTCTTTATACCTCCAAATGATGCTTCTAAGCTTTCAAAGCCTACTTTAGCAATGGGACTAATATTATTTACATTTAAGATGGAATAAAACAATCTCAATGCCATGTTAGTACCACATCGAGCATTTAAGTTGGTTATTCGTTTATACATATCAAACGAAGTTGGTGTCTCACCAACCATCCGTACTAAATTATCGTCTTTAACAGCAAAAAGCCAACGTTCTAGATTATTACTAAGTTCGGATGGGTCTGTCTTTGAGAAATTATACAACGCAAGTTCATATACACAAACAGGAATGCCGGGAAGTCGACGCTGTTGCGAAGAAGTACTATGTAACATTTCATAGCGGTTTATAATATCAGGCTCTTGTGGAGATGACTCATTCATCGGTGGAGAGTGACGAAATGTAATGACATAAAAGCCGTGAACTGTATTTGGGACCACTATGCCTTGCTTATAAGCAGATGTAGCATTTGTACTGGACCACTTTGCTCGCTTGTTTGCTAGTTCGTTGTCGTTTGTTGTTGAGACAGTTTCAGATCCACCAGCTTGTAACATAGTTAACCAACCGAAGTACATGCGTGACAATTCATAGAAACATGAATGTAACGAGTCATTGTCACGAAATGTTTTATTGTGTAATTGAATCAGATAGTGTTTGATCTTTTGTGTTCCACAATCTACTTCTACTGCAAACGAGTGGCTGACGAAGTGATCGCTTGGCAGCTCTCGTTCGAGTACTTTGATCGAGCATATACGTTCACCAACTGGTAGATTGAGTAGACAATTCAAAAAATCCATGATTACCACTAAATCTTTGAAGACAATACGAAATGCAAAGTCAGTAGCAGGATTCAGAATCTGTATTGATCCTTCTGCGTCTGCAGATGAAGCATGGCCTGTGGTTTCCATATCACTATTAAATGGAATCAAAATTTAACAATATGTTGCGATAATATAATAAAAGATTGTTTAAAGTGTTACACCAATCAATACCCACTAATAACACCTTTCACATAACTCTATGCATCATCTTGTAACATCGTCGACGAAACAGATGGTAAACTATCATCAAACATATCAATATATTTACTAATATATCCTTGGCTAGCATCACCCGAATCTTCTAATTCTACATCCATAACACGTAAAAATAACATCATTGTACTATGTCTTTCTCTTGCCATTTCTTTACCAGTATATGTACTCATAAAATCTTTTAAACGTAATAATTTATCAAAGAAATGTGCTACCGTATTACTTGTTGCACTCTTTTGATATGCAGCATATACTGCAGGGTCTAATTTCTCTTGAGCGGAAATGACAGAGAATTCTCCAAATAATGCTCTTGCATGTTTACCACCGAATGAAAAGCAACGCCCAATACCAATAGCACCAATAGCATCGAGTAGATCGGCATCTTGAACACAACGATATTCTAGTGGCAAAGAGTAGACATCCCAATCTGGTTTGATCAAATTTTTATACCCGACACTTTTAATGATAATAAAGAGTAAATCGATCTCTTCAGGTGTAAGTGTCACTACAATCTTATCATCACCTTTACCATCACCATCTTTTCCTTCGATCGTGGATGCAGCGAGAGTATCACGAAGCAACTTTTCAATCTTGCCAATCTCATCGCCTGGATAGAGTTTGGTATCTAGGACGTCATGGAGCATACCAGCCGCGTATACGACCTTCATATTGGCACCACTCTCGCCCTGAGCAATCTTTACAGCAAGATTTGCGACACGATAACAGTGAGCAAGATCGTGTGCAGGGCAACCAGCCTTGGCCATGTGATCAGCAAGGAAAGTGATTAGGGTAGGAGCGAGGGTAAATTTGTGAGACATTTTTTCAGGAATAAATTTTAAGGGAGATCAAACAAAAATTGTGATGAATAGAAGAGATAAGATTTTCGAGAAGGTATGAAAACCACAATCACACTACAATATTATACTACAATAACAACAAGAGCAATTTATTTTTGCGTTGATCCCAGTCCAAATTTGAAAATGTAAGGTACACAAAAGGCTATTATTATAGATGTTATACGGGTAGCTAATATCTGGAGAATTAGGCCTTGGTCTCAAGATCCGCTTCCCCAATTTAAGCGGCAAGCATTGACTACATATGCACCAACATTTTATACAAATTTCTTCTATTTTTTGGAATATCTATGATTGCAGAGAATAAAGAAATCATTTTGGGTGTGGTAATCTCCACGATCGGTGTTTTGATCTTGTATTTCAAGAGCCAATATGGAGAAAAGCGTACTGTGTTGCCAAATGGTCAAGTACTCGTCCGACCATCTCGATTACCATTCTTGGGCGCTGCATGGGGTTTATCAACTGACAACTTTATCGATGTATTAGAAGATCATTATCGCAGATATGGTGACTTTGTTGAAATGTTTTTTGGTCCACATAAAGTCATTCTTATCAGTGATGTTGAGATATGTAAAGAAATTATGAATTTACGACCAAAGATCTTTCGACGTAGTCATACCTTTGATTATCCGGCGATAGCATTAGGATATGATCACTCAGTATTTTTTGCACATGGTAATGATTGGAATGTTGCTCGTCGGTTAACCTCGCCGTCATTCAATAAAGAGAATGTTTCTAATCAAGTTATGAATATTTGGCAAATAGCTCAACGATGGGCAAATGATATAAAGTGCTTGTCTGCTACTAAACCAGAAATGGATTTTAAATTGCAGTCATTGGAATTCACATTACGTGTTATTACAAAGGTAGTGTTTGGAATTGATCGGGAGACGGACAAGGATTCCTATTTCAATCAGCCAATATTTATACAAGACTTTCAGCAGACGCTCACATTTTTGATGGAAAGTATTCTATTTCGACTACCAAGAGTTTTATGGAAGCTCTCTCCATGGCACTATGGTAAATATGAAGCACCTGCAAAAGAAGCTGATCAAAGATTTCGACAAGCATGTTCTGCATTAATTGCTGATCACAAGAAGAAGCTATTTGGTCCAAACTCCAGTCTGTCTGCCTCTACGAACACCACTTTGTTGAGTACTCTTTTGAAGAAAGCTGAACGCGATCAAATCTCTGATGATAATGTGATTGCAAATGCCAAACTCTTTTTTCTTGCTGGATCAGAGACGACTTCAATTGGGATAAGCTTTGCCATGTACCATCTTGCAACTCACCATGAAGCCAGAAATAAGATCCGCGATGAAGTCGATCGCTTTGCCATTCTCATGCAAGAATATTCAGAGCAAAATTCCTCTAATAAGGTGGTCCTGCCAGATCTCTATGAGACTGTATTTACACAGTTACCATGGACCGAAGCGGTTTTCAAAGAGTGTCTACGCTTACAGCCCCCTGCAACTTTCATGGGGCTTACCCTCGAAAATGATACAAGCTCCTATACACTCTCGAATGGTATTACTGTTGGTTGCAAGGATGAAGTTGGAGTTTTTTTCGAATCTATTCTACGCTGTTCGGACAATAATTACGAAGATGCTGCTCAATTTAGACCAGAGAGATGGTTAAGTAAGGATCCAGCAATCAAAGAAAAGGTGGAATTTAATTTTGTTGCTTTTGGTGGAGGTCCCCGTGTCTGTCCCGGTATGAAACTTGCTATGATTGAAGGAATACTCGGTGTAGCAGCTTTGGTTCAACATTTGGACTGGACCCTTGCATGTGATCCTTCAGAAATTAAACGAGCGCTTTTGATCTCGTCGACCCCAAATAAAATGCCATTGAGAATCACTCCTAGAGAGTTGTGTCGATAGAAATTTACGGAAAGTTGTGTTTGGCATTCTGTAATTCCGCCTTTGTTATTACTACCCATAATATGATATATATATATTAGACCCTCTCGTTGTTCCGTTATGTGTGTGATTGTCCGTTTTGTTCCTCTTTTTGCTACTTGGGTTTTAGAACTATTTGCCATCTTGTTTTGCACTGATGTATGATTCGTCGTATACATCAAATTCTATGGTAAGGTTGGCAGCAATCTATATTTGTTTTAATAATTATCATCAATCGTTTTATATAACGTTGTCAAGAATTTTGTTCAAAAAAATTTACACAAACAAATCAACATACAGGAGAATGGTTAACATAACATCTACTTCCTCTTGATATGTATAAAACGTTTCATGTTTAAGTCGACTCTTTTTGCATTTAGTCATCTGAGAGAGGCAAAATTCCTAAATTGCCCAAATTGTGGGAAGAGAAGATGCGGTAGGAACGATTTTTCGATTACATTTCTTTTGTTCCATTGGTATTGCTAGGACTTCTGTAGTTCGAGGTCGGCATCTGTCCATCGGTTGTCTCCATTGGATGGCAAAGACTGTCACTATCACACCATCGACAATGACTGCAGATAGTAAAGAGATTATAGTGAGTGTAGTTATTGCCGCCGTAGGAATACTTTTGTGGTACTTGAAAAACGAATATGGAGAAAAGCGAACAAAATTATCTAATGGTCAAGTTTTAGTCAGACCAGCTAGATTACCATTCCTTGGTGCCGCATGGGGTCTGTCGCCAGATAATTTTATCGAAGTATTTGCTGAATTTTATCGTAAATATGGTGATCTGGTTGAAATCTATTTGGGCCCACAGAGGGTGATAGTCATTACCGATGTTGAAATATGTAAAGAAGTCTTGAATTTGAGACCAAAGATCTTTCGTCGTACCCGTTCCTTTGAATATCCTGCTCAGCAATTAGGATATGATCACTCATTATTTTTTTCGAATGGAAATCAGTGGAATATGGCACGTCGATTGACTGCACCATCATTCAATAAAGAAAATGTGGCCAATCAAATAGAAAATATTTGGGATATGGCGCAACGATGGGCAGAAAATATCAAAGCCACTTCATCTGGATCAGTCATCGATTTCAGATTTGTTGCGCTAGAATTCACCTTAGGTGTCATAACAAAAATTGTATGTGGAGTTGATCGGGATAGACAGCAGGATTCCTATTTTAATAAACCGCTCTTTGTTAAAGATTTTCAACTTACTTTTACCTTTTTTATGGAAAGTATTATGTTTCCTATATCAAAATTTTTCTGGCGACTCTCACCTTGGCATTATGGTAAATATGAAGTTCCTGCTGTGGAAGGTGATCAGCGCTTTATTCAAGCATGTTCTGAGCTAATTGATGAACATAAGAAGAAGATATTTGCTCAAACGTCTGTATCTGATTCTGCAGCAGCTAATACCACGTTGTTGGGAACAATGTTGAAGAAAGCTGAACGCGATCAGATTTCTGATAATGACGTCGTGTCCAATGCAAAACTCTTTTTTCTTGCGGGGTCGGAAACAACTTCTATTGGAATATGTTTTGCGATGTACTATCTCGCTCTCCATCCCGATATCAGGGACAAAGTTCGTGAAGAATCCGATCGTTTTGCCGCTCTAATGCAAGATTATTCTCAACAAAGCACCTCGGATGACGCTGAGGGAACAGCGAAGAAGTCTTCTACTGATCTATACGAAATGGTCTTCACACAATTACCGTGGAGTGAAGCGGTATTTAAGGAATGTATTCGGTTGCAGCCTCCTGCATCCTTTTTGGCTATCACGTTAGAAAGTGAAACAAGTTCTTACACATTGTCCAATGGTCTAACGATCGGTCCCAAAGATGAATTGAGTATTTTGCTCGAAAATGCTTTACATTGTTCAGATGATAATTATGATGATGCCGCTCTCTTCAAACCAGAGCGTTGGTTAGATCCTGATCCAGCGAAAAGGCAAAAAGCGGAACTGAATTTTGTTGCCTTTGGTGGAGGTCCACGTGTATGTCCAGGTATGAAACTAGCCATGATCGAAGGGATTCTGGCCGTTACAGCGTTAGTCCAACATTTGGACTGGACTCTCGCATGTGATCCATCAGAAATAAAAAGAGTATTGTTATTCTCCTCTACTCCAAACAAGATGCCATTGAGAATCACTGGGAGAGTGAATAAATAATGTGGAATGTGTTAATTTTC
>JACCEA012135608.1_pt1 | contig 13027 bp, 12 predicted proteins | sample 7449851 | NCBI WGS metagenome assembly JACCEA01 (sample SAMN15323453, study PRJNA562643) | freshwater metagenome | isolation source: river surface water | place: USA:Blue River Watershed | collected 2017-08-18 | reverse complement strand
GAGCCAAATTTGGCTATGTGCATGCCTGCGTATACGCCTGAAGTGGTGATGGCTTGCGCAATGCCGGTGTAGTAGTAGCCCAGTGTTTCCAAGAAGACAGCGATATCTTTATATGAACCGCCCATGCCACCGAGTTCTTCTGGATAAAACAAACCAATGTAGCCAGCTTCGGCGAGAGCGTTGTAGGCTTCATGCGGAAACCCACGTGTCTCGTCGAGTTGACGAATTTTTTCCCATGGCAAGTGGCGGCTGAGCAGGTCCAGCACACCCTCTCGCATCATGGTTTGATCTTCTGTCAGGCCAGTTGTATTGATCAGGGATTGGGTCATGTTTATCTCCTAGATGTGATGTTTCAAATATTCAGTCTTCTTGCGACTCAAGAACTGGACGCGCAGCAAAGAGCGGGCCGTCTTCGTACCGAAGGACAACCATTTCTACTGGCATTCCTGGAGTAAGCGCTACGTCTGTTCCAGCGACTAAACGACAGGCGAGGCGAACGCCCTCTGTTAGATCAACAATGCCTACGGCGTATGGCGATTCGCTTGCGAATACGGCAGGAGCTGCATGAATTCGTGTCCATGAGTACAAAACTCCCTTTGAGCCTAAGGGTTGCCAGCTAACCCTGGGAGACCAGCAGTGAGGACATACCGGCTTCGGTGGAAATGTCACTTTTTTGCAGTCTTCACAGCAAGTTGTTTGCCATTGCCCCGCACGAAGACCGTTCCAGAACGTTTGCGTAAAGACCGAAAGCCTTGGCGGGTAGGACAGATTTCCAGTTACAGAAACCATTGGAAGTGGGTTGTGATTCATGCCATGGCCTCCAAAACGTGAATCAATGCAGCGTTGTAGTTGCCCAGCTCTCCCGATACCAAGCCAAGACGAGCATTCTTGACCTGACGCTCTCCAGCACGACCTCGCAATTGGTCTGCCATCTCGACATAGTTGTAGAGCGATGTCACGTAAGCCGGATGACCACGTGAAGTCAGGCCGCCTGAAGTGGAAATTGGGATTCGACCGCCCAAACGGGTTTCACCGTCAAAAGCAGCTCTAGCGCCTTGTCCTTTTTCGAACAAGCCAATGGCTTCGCTCACCAACACCTCGACGATGGTGCATGGGGCATAGGGTTCCACAACATCAAGGTCAGCGGCCGTGATGCCCGCCTGGTTGTATGCTTCCTGCGCAGCCTGCTTGGCGGATGTGAATGCGATCATGTCGTTAGGCACGTCGCTGATTTGATGAGTGCCGTCGTGGCAGAAGCCTCTTCCTCGTACCAGGGCATACGGTCTGCCTAGTGAGCGGGCGACTTCCTCGCTCGCCAGGACAAGGCAAGCGGCACCATCCCCCCTAGGTGGAACGTCGTAAAGCCCCAAGGGCTCGACGATCGGCCTTTGCGATACAACTTCTTCAAGTGTGATGGGCTTACGGTATTGCGCCAGGGGATTGAGTGATGCGTGGTAGCGATTTTTCACCGCGACAGCCCCGAGTTGCTCACGTGTTGCGTCGTGCTCGTACATGTAGCGCATGGCATCCATCGCATACCAGGCAATTGGCGTGAATCCAGCAGAAGTATGGAAGTCCACATCGCCCGTAGTCCGCATACTGCTCATCATGTGCTCGGCAGCTGAGACCGCGCTTTCCATGTTGATGCCTAACGCCAAAGCAACCTCAGCTCGACCTAGCATGATTTCATCGCATGCTTTGTCAAAAGCCAGTGCAGCAGTCATGCCATTGCCCATCACTTCCATGACAGTGCCACGGCAAGCCAATTTCAGTTGACCCATCAGGAACGTATGGAAGTATTTCTGCCTTGTGTATGGCCTTGGCAGCGTAAAGATCAGGCTCTGCACATCCTCTTTGCTCACGCCAGCATCACGCACGGCCTCACTGACGAGGCGTGTCATGATTTCATGCTCCAGTACCTGCAACGACTCGTCGTCCGCGGTTTGATGACGGCCAATAGGGATGGCGCTGGTGCCAATCAAAGCGACTCGGCGGCTCATGCACTCACCTTTTCTGCTTGCTGATTTCCCGGCATCGGGTTTGCAGCACCGAACGCGCCAGCTGCACGCAGCTCATTGAGGCGCTCTTTGCTGACTTGCAAATCGTTCAGCAAAATGGATTCGTTGTCAGCGCCGACAGCCGGAGGTGCGACAGGCGGCACGGCCGGGGTCCGGGAAAGACGGATTGGATTTGAGATGTTGGGAATCCAACCCTTGACCGGATGGGGAATACGCGTCACAAGCCCACGAGAGCGCGCTTCATCAGAAGCCAAAGCTTCGCCCAACGTTTTGACGTGTCCGCTGGGGACGTTCGCTGCCCTCAATAAAGGTGCCCAATGGCTCCAAGGTTTCTTGGCGAACACCTCATTCATCATTTCAAAGAGTAACTCACGGTTTTTCAACCTATTTTCCCGTTTAGAGAGTATCGGATCGTTAGCCAGGTCTGGTCGATCCAACACCTGCTCAAACAAACGCTGGTAGATTTTGTCGTTGCCGCAGTTGATATAAAACGGTCTATCCTGGCTCATGAACACGCCTGACGGACAGGTGTCTGGGCTGGTGTTTCCATTGCGCTGGGGCTCATATCCGGTCGTTAAATGCTGCATGGCACCAAAACCTGTCATCACGACCGCTGTGTCGAACAAGGCCACCTCGATGCGCTGGCCTCTGCCATCACGTTGACGAGCTATCAAGGCCAGCAAAATGGCGTTGGTCGCTGTCATTGCCGTCGCCACGTCCATGATCGCAGCGCCAGTACGCACGCCCTGTCGATCGGAATAGCCATTCATCGAAATAAAGCCGCTCTCGGCTTGTGCGATTGGGTCAAACCCTAGCCGGTCCGCATATGGCCCTTCGCGGCCGTAGGCTGATACAGAGCAATAAATTAGCTTTGGATTCAATTTCGCGCAGGTCTCATAGTCCAGCCCGAAGCGTTCCATGACACCAGTGGAAAAGTTTTCTACCAACACATCAGCTTGCGAAATCAGTTCCTTGGCGATCGCCAGGCCTGCCTCGGACTTCATATCCAGTGCCAGGCTTTTTTTATTCCGATTACTCCACAGGAATGCGCTGCCTTGCGCAGGTATTTCGGGGTCAACTGTGGGGTAGTGGCGGAAGTCGTCCCCACGTTCAGGCGCTTCGATCTTGATGACTTCGGCACCGAAATCGGCCAAGTTCATCGTGGCCAGTGGCCCTGCAATGAAATGGGTGAAATCTGCTACACGCAATCCCTTCAGTGGCGCGGGAGCACTTCCCGGGGCTGACTCGTGGATTGGTAGGGCATTGATACGGCTCTGATCAAACACGGATGTTTCCTTTCAATGGTTGAACCATTATACTGGGAGAAATTTGGTACACAACATCCCCGACAACAAAACTTGTTCGCATTCCTCTGGAATGCCGCTACCCACCATGTCTAACGCTAGAAACGTACCCGCACAAATGTTTACTGAAGAACGAACGCCATTGCACCGTCGTGACATTGAACTTCAGGGCTATCGGCGTTCAGATGGGCTGTACGACATTGAAGGCGAATTGCTCGATGTCAAAAAATACGATTACGTCAATTCAGATGGCCATATGCGGTTGGCCGGGCAGCCATTGCACCGAATAAAGGTGCGCATCACAGTAGATGCATCCATGACTTTGAGAGAAATCGATGCAGGGATGTTGGCGACACCATTCGCTGAATGTCATGGCGGAACGGCAACACTAGATTCCCTGATCGGCACATCGCTGTCTGCCGGTTGGCGTCAAGCCATAAACCGTGTCGCTGGTCGAACGGCTGGTTGTACCCATGTGCGCGAGCTGTTGGCGGCTATGGCCACAGCAGCCTTTCAGACCATTGCCCACGACCTTTCTATGGGGCGCAAAGCCCGAGGGGAGCCCTTATACCCCTCTGATACCCCTGCACCGATGTTTGGGCAATGCATTGCATGGGACTTTAATGGACCGGTGGTTAAGCGTGTTGCACCGCAATTCTTCGGATGGGGAGAGTCTCCGTCGAAAACAGATGATCAAGCTTGAAAATGTAGGAGCAAGCCCTGTTCCTGCCCAGCTTGATGGCTCAGTGGGATTTAGCCGCGTGGGACAGATAGTTTTGTTGCAGTCGCTTGAGGCTTGACTCCATTTCAGATACGGCGCCCTGCACGTCGCGTGCCTCCATGCATTTGAGGAAGCGCTTGCGAGACGGCAAAACGAAGGCGTTGTCGTAGTTGCCAATCGAAAAAACATAGTGCCTGAGAACAGAAAGAACACCTTCCATCACGATGACCATGATGGGGTTGCCAGTCATGCGAGCCAGGATTCGATGAAATTCCAAGTGCGTGTCTACACGGCGCTCGAAATCTCCTGACTCTTTTGCTTTTTCGGCTTGCTGAATGTTGGCACGCAATAGTTCCAAATCTTCAGTTTTAGCCCTTGGACATGCCTCCCGGATCACGATCGATTCCAGCCAAATTCTGGCCTCTGTGAGCTTTTCTGGAGTTATCGCCCCAACATGAAACATGTCCAACATGCTGGTGGAAATGGTTTCGCCACTGACCTCAGTGATAAAAGCCCCGCCAGTGGCGCCTTTCTGTAGACGCACGAGTCCTGCATGCTCCAGTGAGCGCAGCGCTTCTCGAAGTGTGTTGCGAGAAACACCGAAGCGCTCAGACAAAGCGCGTTCAGAGGGCAAGCGGTTGCCTACGCGCAGACGGCCTTCTGCCAGTTCCATGCGAATCTGTGCTGCGATCTCTTCAAATGCCCGGGTTGAGCGGATCGGCTGAAAATTCAGCTGACCGACTAGATTGGCCTCGGAAACGGGTGTAGCGGTGGTTTTTGCCATGTGGGTTGCTTTATCTTTGCAGTGTCAATGATAGAACCAAATAAATCTGAAGCCTATAAGTTATTTGCCCCAGTCTGCAAGCACTTGAGCAACTGAGCTGGCTGTTGACGGTGCAGCCCCCTTGATTGCCGATGGCGTGCGGCTAAAACGTGGGGCTGGAGCTGTGTGCATAACGCCGTCAACATTCACAAAACCCCTTCTGGATTCAATGTGGGGATGCCTAGCCGCCTCTTGCAAAGTCAGAACTGGCGCGAAGCAAACGTCAGTGCCTTCAAGCAACTGACACCATTCATCGCGAGTGCGGCGAGCAACAGCAGTCGCAATTGCATCTCGGAGTAATGACCATTGCCCACGGTCGTTTTGCGCATCCCATAGTGGATCAGGCAACTCAAGTTTTTTGCACAACAGTTCAAAAAATTTAGCCTCGATAGGCCCTAGAGAAATGTACTGCCCATCAGCCGTAGCGTATGCGCCATAGTAGGGCGCACCACCATCCAACATGTTGCTGGATCGTTGCTCGTGATACAGGCCTCGCAAGGTATGAGACTGGTTGTTAGTCATCAAGGACAGAACCCCGTCACAGATGGCGGCGTCCACAACTTGTCCTTTCCCGGAGGTTCTTGCCTCCAACAGAGCGGCCAGCATGCCCATAACCAGATACAGACTGCCACCGCCATAATCACCCACCAAATTGAGTGGCGGTACCGGAGGTGCATCCTTTTCGCCAATCGCGGCTAAGGCTCCCGATAGCGCGATGTAGTTGATATCGTGGCCCGCAGTCTGTGCAAGTGGCCCCTCTTGGCCCCAGCCAGTCATGCGGCCATAAACCAAGGCTGGATTACGAGCAAACACCTCAGAAGGACCCAATCCAAGTCGTTCCATCACACCTGGGCGAAAGCCTTCAACCAATGCATCCGCATGGCAAAGTAAGTCCAGGACCTGCTCAACAGCCTCTTGACGCTTCAAATCGAGCAAGATTGTTTTGCGACCGCGGCCTACAATGTCCAAGGGGTTACCCAGATTTGCGTCCGGTCGGTCAATCCGCACAACCTCAGCCCCCATGTCAGACAGCAACATGCAGGAAAATGGACCTGGCCCGATACCAGCAAACTCAATCACCCGAAGTCCCTGGAGAGGACCAGATTTTTTAATGCTGGAAATTGGCTCTGCTTGTTTATTGGAAGTCATTGTTATTCCTAAATGGCCCAACCCAGAATCATCGCTGCTCCGCCCAGACAAATGGCTACAAAGACCAAATTTGCGCGAAGGCTGACGGTTAAGACTGGCATGCCGCTGAACCTTGCGGCCATCATGCTGAGCACTGAGAATGGGGTGACGATGATGGCCAGTCCCCAACCAACTAAAACCGCACAAAGGTGCGCCATAGGTGGCAAATTCAGAAGTGTTGGCGTCAGACTGGACCCCACCAAAACGGCGCAAAGCATAGGGTGGATTGAGGTCCCGGACAAGATCACGATCGCAACCATGACCAACATGGATGCACCCACGGGGGAGTGAGATGTCAACTGGGCAAGCGGTTCGATCAAACTCATAGGAATGACCTGTGAAATTACAGTTCCCGCACAACCTGAAACAAGGAAAAGCAGGACCTCGCCGGCAATGGCACCTTGTCCAAGCAAATCCTGCCGTAATTGTCTGCCGCCAGAGCGCCACCTTTGAGAAACATCGGAGGGCTTCCAAACGTTCAGCAGCCAGGCAATGAAGGGCATGCTGACAATGATGATGGCTGAAATAGATGCATTCATTAAGTTGCCGGCCCACATCATGAATCCTAGAAAGCACAGCATGAGTCCAATGATCGGTATGCCATCCTTCAACACTTCAGCAATGGAACCAGCGCCAGTTGATTCTGTTTTGTCTCGTGTCAGCGCAAGCTTCTCAATCAATGCCCCCAACCCAATGAAAATTACCGAGATCGTCAGTGCGTAAGGCAATACATCGGTCCACGCTATACCTTCATACATGGTCAAAACAATGCTCATGTTGCTGTACATCGGGCTCCACAGCGCCAAGGCGGCATAACCTCGAGAGATGGCACGGAAATCTGCAATCTTTTCCCTCGAAGAAAGATGCTCACGTTGCGCAGCCATATCCATCATCATGGTCAGGCCCGCTAGACCCAGAAAGCCACCCAGAAACTGAGCCCCAATACCTAAGGCCAGTGGTCTTTGTCCACGGGGTATAGCGTAGAGGTTTGACATTACCTTGCGCATGTGCGGCACCCGCAGGGATGCTTTAGACATCAAACTGACCGAAATGAGCAAGGAAGCGATCAAAGCACCAATTCGTAACCCTTTTTCCAATGCGGTTAGCGGCTGGTCAATCATCACAACCGCCACCCCAGTCAGTAAAGCCAATGCGAGCGATGTACGCTTTATGCCGCGGGCAATGTGATGGCGCTGAATCAACAGGAATACCAAGCACGATATGGCTAGAGCGCTTGCGCTGAAATGCTGAGGCGCAGCCATGTCGGCCACAGTGGCGATAGGAATGGCCACCGTGGGTAGAACTTGTGCAAAGCTAGGGTTTTTACCCATCCTTGGCCACCGATTAGGTATTTGAAGAGTGCATGCGTCTACTATACAATGAATGGATCAACCATTGAAACATTGATCTTCTAACCAACTTTGGAGACATCGAACCATGACACGTAAAGCTCAGGCAACCCTCGCGGCTTTGGCCTTTTTCGCTGTGGGAACAGTTGCGGCACAAGACTTTCCGAATCGCCCTATCACTATCGTCATTCCTTATCCTGCAGGCGGTACCAGCGACGGCCAGGTTCGTATGTTTCAGGAAAAGCTGGGTAAATTGCTGGGGCAAGCCGTTGTGGTGGAAAACAAACCCGGTGCATCGGGTGCAATTGGGGCTCAGTACGTGGCACGCTCCAAGCCCGACGGTCACACCTTGATGTATCCAAACACCGGGTTCCTGATTACACCGCTACTCAGTGACAAGTCTGGATACGATCCACTCAAAGATTTCAAGCCGATCACCCAAACAACTTCTGTGCCCATGGTGTTGGTGGCAAGCAAAACAGTACCAGCAAACAACATCCCTGAATTCATCCAGTTCGCACGAAAGCAGCCCGGAGGCATTTCTTACGCATCGGCTGGGACAACTTCGTTCGGACACATCGAATCGGCTCGATTCCTGCAGATGGCCGGGGTCAAGGCGGAGGCCATTCCCTACAAAGGTGAAGCCAACACCACAATGGCATTGAGGGCCGGTGACGTCCAAATGCTACTGACATCACCATCTTCTACGATGCTGGGACAGGTTCAGCAAGGCAACATCAAATTACTCGGCGTCGGCACTGCCAAGCCGACCTCGTTGATTCCTGGGGCGCCCACTATCGCCAGTTCGGTACCTGGGTTTACCTCCAACATCTGGTTTGGTCTGGTGGCTCCGGCTGGAACCCCGGATGACGTGGTGAACAAGATTCAAGCGGCAATGAAAAAAATCATGGATGAGGACGAAATCCGAACCAAACTCCAACCTACTGGTGCATTACCGCAAACATCGACGCCTACAGAGTTTGCCAAGATGCTCAAGGAAGAATCTGCGCAGCTGCGCGAGGTCATCACCAAGTTCAACATCAAGGCTGAGTGAGGATCATGACTGAGCTCAAATCACATTACGACGTCATCGTAGTTGGCTCCGGTGCGGCTGGACTGTCCGCGGCCATTACTGCACGCAAGCGCGGTCTGGATGTGGTCGTTGTAGAGAAAGAGCCTGTATTCGGTGGAACCACCGCTTTGTCAGGAGGGGTGCTTTGGGTTCCGCTTAACCATCATGGTCTTAAACAGAACCCATCCGATACGGTTGAAAAGGTAAAAACCTTCATGCAGGCTGAGACTGGTGCTTTTTATGACGAAGCGTCAGTGGCGTGTTTCATCGAAAACGGCCCCAAGATGGTGGAATTTTTCGAGCGTGAAACCTCGATGAAGTTCCTGCCGACGCTCTATCCGGATTATCACCCGACAACAGCTGGCGGAGTTGATATTGGGCGCTCCATTTTGGCAGCGCCCTATGACATCAGGGGTTTGGGCAAGGATATGCCCAGGCTGAAGCCTCCTTTGAAGACCATCACCTTCATCGGCATGATGTTCAATTCGTCTAATGCTGATTTGAAGCATTTCTTTCGTGCAACCAAGTCGCTGACCTCTTTCCTCTATGTAGCTCGTCGCTTGATCAGTCACTTCAAAGAACTGATGCTGTATCGCAGAGCAGTGCAAGTTACCAGTGGTAACGCACTTGCTGCTAGATTGGCCAAGTCAGCCTTAGACTTGGACATACCAATTCTGACCAGCACTCCCGTAACCAAACTGTTACAGCAAGATGATCGCGTGATTGGTGTGCAAATCAGCGGGCCCGGCGGTGAACAACAATTGACTGCTCGTCATGGTGTTGTGCTGGCTTGCGGAGGATTTCCTCACGATCTCAAGCGTATCGCTCAAGCCTATCCGCATGTGCGACGTGGTCACCAGCACCTCTCCCCAACGCCCGAGAGCAATACAGGGGACGGCTGCAACATGGCAGAGCAGCTCGGTGGCATAGTGGACATCCGTTTTCAAGAGCCTGCTGCCTGGATGCCAGTCACAAAGGTCGATCTGGGCGGGGGTGAAGTCGGAGTCTTTCCCCATCTGCTAGATCGCTACAAGCCCGGCATCATCGGCGTGTTGGCGAATGGCAAACGTTTCACCAACGAATCTAATTCCTACCACGATGTTGGAGCCGCATTGCACCGGGCCTGCGCGGGCATGGCGGAAACCGCCATGTGGCTCGTTTGTGACAAGGTTGCACTAAGCAAGTACGGATTGGGTTATGTGAAGCCTGCTCCCATGCCCATTGGTCAATTTATTCGTAACGGGTACCTGATGCAGGGCAGAACTTTGGAAGAGCTTGCCCAAAATGCAGGCATTGATCCTGCAGGTTTAAAACAGACCGTGCAGGCTTACAACCAACCTGCAGCGCGTGGAGAAGATCCAGCCTTTGGCCGAGGCAGCACCAGCTTCAATCGATACTTGGCTGACCCAGATAACCAGCCTAATCCCTGCGTTGCGCCGATTGAACAAGGCCCGTTTTATGCTGTGAAGGTACTCATGGGCGATCTCGGTACATTTGATGGTCTGCGAACAAGTGTGGCCGGAGAGGTTCTTCGCGCCGATGGTACGCCCATCAGGGGTTTGTACGCTGCAGGTAATGATCGTGCGAGCGTGATGGGTGGAAATTATCCGGGGGCAGGTATCACGCATGGCCCAAACATGACCTTCGGCTTTGTAACTGCCAACTACATTGCCGATCAAGCCGTGTCCGTTGATAAATCCCATGAAGCAGTAGCGGCATGAGTGCCATCGTGACTTTGCCGCCAAGCAAGCCACTGGTTGACCATCGGGTCTACACCATCGCGTTGCGCAAGATGCCTGAGTTTCTCGAAGTCTTCAATCGTCTGGCAATGCCATTGTTGCTGGAAACCTTGGGAAATCCATTGGGCTTTTGGACAAGTGTGGTGGGGCCCCAAAATCAGTTCGTGCATCTTTGGGGCTACGACGACCTGGCCGATTACGAGCGGCGCAGTCAAGCGCGTGACGCACACCCTGATTTCCCGTCATATCTGCAGGCATCTGGGCACCTCATCACTGCACAGGAAACGCGTTTGATCCGTGCAGTCCAACTGTCGGCGATACCCAGATAAAAGACAAACCACCACAAGCTCAATCGGTGGACCACAGCAATTGGTTACCGAGAGCGCATCGATACCATCATCATGAGTGCACTTCAATCACTAACCCAGCAAGCCATTGGCATGTCAGGGGACAGCATTCCATCATCTGTTCTGAACCAAGCCCGTTTATGCATCCTTGATACCTTGGGCTGCATCTTGGCAGGAACAAAAACTGAAGAGTGCAGACTGATTCTTGAGTGTGAGCCTGAACGGCCATCGGAGGCAATCACAGTTTTTGGAACCAGTCAAAGTCGAGGTCTGCGAGAGGCGATACGAATCAATGCCTATCTGGGCGATGTGCTGGAACTCAACGATCTGATTGGCGGACATGCCAGCATCGGCACGGTCACGGCTGCAATGGGATTGGCTGAGGCTGTGAACGCATCTGGTCTTCAGGCACTGGAGGCGGTGGTTCGTGGGATTGAAGTCACCAGCCGTGTCTACGAGGCAATTTACCCCTCAATGCGTCGCTATACCGAAATGGGCCTGGTCCCAGTGGGCATACCTTCGACGATTGGTGCAGCAGCGGCTGCTGCCCATCTATTGAAACTGGATACTCAACAAACTCTCAATGCACTCGCAATTGCAGGGAGTTTGGCCGGATGGTGTCCAGCAGAGGTCATCTTCGGGCAAGGGGGGACAGTCAAGCCCATGTTATTCGGTGCGCAGCCTGCAGACACGGCTGTGACTGCTGCCTACTATGCTCGCGCAGGTATGACTGGTCCTGTTGATTTGCTGGACAGCAAAATCGGTTACTTCACCACCACTTCTACGCATGGAAACTTTGACGAAGAAGTCTGGAAAGATAAGTGGGCACTTGGGCAGCCGCGTCGAAAGCTACACGCTTGTTGTGGTTATCTACATTCCCCAGTGGATGCTTTAGCTATGTTGCGACAGCGGATCCCAGCGGATGCTTTGCAAAAGGGTCAGATTTCCGTTCGTGTATCGCCCTATGTTGCCGATGTGGTCAGCAAGGTGCGGATGCCGAATTCTCCGAACGATGCACGTTTCCATCTTCAGTACTGCCTTGCCTTGGTGGCCTGTGGATCGGATGTCATCCTTCCTGAGCACAGCATCGCGTTAGATCAGCAAATGATGCGTTCAGAAGTACGAAATGCGATGCAGCGCATCAGCGTCATCCAAGACGCAGCCCTTAATCATTACCACCACTGCAGTGTTCAGGTAGTTGATGCCAATGGCAATTCCCATGTGCAAAATTTATCAGCACCGCGTGGATCACCTCAAGAGCCGATGACAGATGCTCAAGTGATGGATAAGTTTCGTATGCTTGCAGAGCCCGTGATTGGCTCTGAACGTACCGAAAAAGTCATTGTTGATGTATTGGCTATAGAAAAGATGGTTGATGTGAGTGCACTTGCAACATCTTTATCCAATCAAAAAATAAAGGAAAAAGCATGAGCCATCATCCTGAATACCGCCCGCGCGGCATGTACTTCGAAGACTTTGAAATTGGTCAAAATATTGTAACTTCGCGTCGCACAGTCACACAAACCGATATTGTGAATTTTGCTTGCTTGTCAGGGGACCACAATGCCCCTCACATCGATCACGAGTTCTGCAAGACACAACCGTACGGCGAACCAATTGCTCACGGCCCACTGGTTTTGGCCATGGTAGGAGGTCTTCAGTGCTTGAGCGGCATCAATGATGGCACGATCATCGCAATGATGGGTCTTGACCAGTGGCGTATGCACCTTCCAGTGAAGGCTGGGGACACTATTTATGCTGTGATTACTCCAAAAGAGAAAAAACTTACCAGCAGTGGAACGAAGGGCATCGTGACCTGTGATCGCATCGTTTACAACCAGCGCGATGAAAAGGTACATTCGATGGTGATCTCGAACATGTACAAATGTAGGTCAGTTGCAGAAACTTGATTTGCTGTAGCGCGAAATGAATTTCTGCGCAGCACAAAAGATTTCTTACAACGTATGGCTTTGCAAAGCTTGGCGGCTAGTCTGATTTCAGAGGCGATGACTCCTTTACTCAGACCTCAATGACCGCAAAGGGTCATATCCGGACTATCGCAACGGAGTAATGAACGTCTCCTAACGCTGCAGTTCGGACCTTCGTCACGTCGATGTCGGTTCCAGGCTGATTGCGGACAAACCTGGTTTGCCAATGAGTGACCGAAATTCTTTAAACAAGCCACCTCACTCCGATTCCGTGTGGCGGGATTTGCTGCGCTGCGCAAGAAACTGAATATCAGCGCTGCTGAGATGGGCAAGCTGCTGGGCGTCTCGGCCCAGAGCGTGTATCACTGGGAAACGGGCAAAACCAAGCCCCGAGCCAGCCAGTTGGCTGCCATTGCCGCAGTGAGAAAATTGGGCAAGCGCGCAGTCGCCGCCAAGCTGGGCGAGTCTGCTGAAGCTTGATTTTTCAAAATACCAATTCAATACCCAGGAGAAACTGAATGAACAAGACTGAACTGAT
>JACCEA011035995.1_pt1 | contig 13032 bp, 15 predicted proteins | sample 7449851 | NCBI WGS metagenome assembly JACCEA01 (sample SAMN15323453, study PRJNA562643) | freshwater metagenome | isolation source: river surface water | place: USA:Blue River Watershed | collected 2017-08-18 | reverse complement strand
CAGAGTAAAACCCGCGCCTTGTGCAAAACGAAGACTTGAACCTGCAACGGTTGCGCCAACTGCAAGGCCACCAGTGTTGATTTTCACACACGTAGCATAAGTCCCAACATCGCCTACGGCAGCGCCTGCTGTAGCGGATAAAACTTGCGCTGTTGTGGGCGCTCCACCTGCTGTACTTTGTGTAGTGCCGTCATTGAATGTAATGACCGTTCCACCGACTGTAATTGGCATAATTACTCCTTAACCGTTTGCAGAAAGTTGTGCAGCATTTACTTGCGCCGCATTGAAAACTCCAGCATTTGTCATGCTGGCAATAACAACACCGTTATACATAAACACAAGATTTGAACCTTGTTGCTCAATTGTAAAGTTGAGCGTGTTTAACTCAGTTGCAGTTGCAGCATTTCCAGTAATAGAAATGCCCCAAGTACCAGATGCGCCCGATCCAGAAGTAGATGGAGCGCCTAAGTTTGATCTTGCGCCGGAAGCATCAGAAGCTCCTGTGCCTCCATTAGCCACAGGAACAGCGTTTACAAGTCCATCAGTTGCATCCAATTGACCGCTAGAGTTCAAATTGTTTGCAAGCTGCGAAAGATTAAAGGCTTGGGTCATGTCATGTCCTTATGCCGCGCCAATCCGAGCAAAAGTCTGCTGGTTCAAAAGCGTGAAGTTGTTGTTGAATGCCGTTGTGAGATTATAGTTTGAACTACTTGCAGTGTAGTCATATCCCACCCCTTTCGTCAATAGAACGCCATTTGCATAGATTTCCATCGCTAATGGGTTGCTGGCAAAAATGTATGTCAATGCGCCACTTACCGAGTAAGCAACAGTGTTTGTGACATTGCAAGCTGGAATGCCAAGGTTGTTTTCGGCATACATGATGATGGTCATCTTTCCTGTGACATTGCCGGGGAAACCCGTTATTGCCGATCCAGAAAGATCGTAATCAACCTCATTAAATTGAGAGCCATTGACATATACAGATTCAAAACCATTGCGAATGGTAAAAGTCGATGGCGTATAAGACGAGGCATTTGTCAGATCGACTGTGTATCTGCTAAATGGCCTGTAAGCTGCTCCAGCAGCACGTTTTCTAAACACACCGTATCCAGCGACAGCACCAGAAATACTGGTCGTAAATGTAATGGTATTAGTTGATGTGTTGACTGATTGAACAGTAAATGTTGCAGGAGTAGCAGAAGAGTCTGGCTGAGTTGCCGCGAAACACAACAAGTCTCCAATTTCAACAATTTGATCTGTTGGGTCGCCATAAACAATTGTGTTTGACCCGCTTGAAGAAATAGTTGTTCCAAGCACCTCGTAGTATTGGTTTGTGCTTACAGCCCTCATGTTAATGACAACCACTATCTCTCCAGCATCGCAAGGATTGACCATAACAACAGTTGTCGTTGTTTCGCTGTATTCGGATGTGTCCAACAGTACACCATCTCTAAATACCAAAATATTTCCAACAACATGATTTACGGCAAAAGATGTTTGACCACTTGTTGCGCTGAATACAGTCTCTGTGTAAAAGAATTCATCAGATTCCGTGAAGCCAACAACTCGTCCATAAATATCTACAGTCAATGTAGCTGCATTAAATGATTTTGAATAAACGCCAGAACCGAAGTTCAAGAATTTTTGCAGCGAAACAACCATTGATCCACTAGTGTTGTTTGTCACACTCAACAATCCATCAGCAGAACTGACAGCAGTTGTCCCGGCAGTAGTTAGTTGACCAGTCCTTGCATCTAGGTCAATATAGTTTTGGCCGTCTTGCAATGCACCCCATACCGATGTGTCATAAACAGAAGTTTCTGTCGGAACAAAAGCGCCACCAAGATTGGTGAATCCAGCATTACCTATGGCAAAACTAAATTTTCTGTTTGATCTATTGGCAATTAACAAATATTGTGCAGTCCCAAAGTTTGCTGCATACCATGTGTAATCAGCGGGATTGGGGCTTCCGTTTGCTGTGCTGCTATTTAGTATTCCGTAATATGATTTATTGCGAGGATTTAAACTAAAACCAGATGTGCCAGTAGCATTGTCGGCATAAGCAACAGCAATCCAACGCTGAGTGTATTGGAAGGTCATTGGCCTCCAAACAAACAATGTAGATGGCGGCGAATATTCACTTGTCGCCGCAAAATTTACTAAACGATAAAAGAAATACCAATTGCCAGCAGGAATTTGAAGCTCAACTTGCGGCAATGTGTCGCCAACAACATATGGCACTCCATTGCTTGGAATGCTTGTCGTGCCGCCCAAATAAATTTGCGATGCTGTTGGATTGCTAAAAGCAGAATACCAAACTTCTGCGTAATTAACAAAGCCGCCTGTACCAATGTATGGCTGCACATAAAAACTTGGCACAGCAGCAGATGGATAGGATGCACCAAATGTTGGCTCTCTCCAAACTCCAAAGAAGGCTGGATCAGGAATGTCGGTGTTTGGCGCAGGCGTGTATTTTGTGATGTCTCGGTCATCATAGACTTGTGCGTTGTATTCATTCAATTCAAATGACGCTCCAAGATTGCCATCAGGCAAAGAGACTTCCGAAACCTTCATCACACGGAATAGCTTTGCAGTCCACCCATATGATGAATTCGTAATAGAGATGACATCGCCAGCATCAATCTGAATGCCTGTATAGACGGTGCTGATGGAGACAATCAAATCTTCCCGTGCCTGCTCAAGAATACGAGAAGCCAAATACTGCGCCTGCACAGAATCGTTAACCATCGGCAATTGGATGGATTGTTTATTTACTGGTTCATTTGGGTAAAGCAAAATGGCAGGCGTTTCGTAATAAACAAAGTCAGACTGATCTCGGTTTTGTCTGCTTGGGAACTCTGCTTCAATTTGATTGACGCTGCTTGTGATGTCAAAAGCACTGACGCGAATTTCGCCAATGATGTTGTCATCATCAAAAGCCAGAGATGTTGTTTCTGCTTTGTTAATGACTACACTCCACTGTCCCAATGCTGCGTTGTATTGGTTCCAAGAATCGCAAGCGATCATTATGGAGTTGATGTTATTTAAGCAACTTTGGCCTGTGTCAATAACTCCATTGATGCGATAGCGCACTTGAGTTTTTTCAATGCCGTTTTCTTTGTATGGAATCAAGCCATCTGAATATGTATTCAAGGCAGTCGCAGACGATGCGTTTACAAGGTCTACGGACATAGCCGCGCCGTACAACTCATTTGTCATGTAGTCGTACCAAACATCACCGGGCTTTGCTGTGCCAGTTCCATTCAAATAATGCTTGGCCTTGAATGTCACGGTTTGCATGTATGTTGTGTTTGCATCCCGGTTGTAATTGAGCTTCACAATAGCAAATGCCAAGCCATTCATCTGACGGCCATTAGCTGCCCATCGAAGAACCGCAGGAATATCGCTGCCGCCCATAAAAGAGGAAGGCAAAGCAGCACCGTTGGCTGACGATATGACACCAGACTGAGTTGATGTATACAAGCCAATAAAAAGATTGCCACTAACTTTTGTATCTACATTGCCAGCGCCATCAGTCAAGCTGACAACTTGAGTTCTATTGGAGCTATCAAAAGTTATTTTTCGATCTCCCCAATACATGTCTGTGGTGTCAAAACTGAATTGACCATTTGGACTGATATGGGAAACAACCAAGACGTAATACATTGTCTTGGCATTTGTGGTTAAAACAGCGTCAACAAATCGACCACCGCAATACGCATCGCCATAAATCACAGGGATACTGTTTGTCGAGGAAGGCGGCACTTGTTGACGAACGCCGTTATCAATTGCTTGGTTGGCGCTGGAATCTGGCGCAAAGGTGCGAGACAACAAAGTTGAAACCGCAAAGTTAATTGCAAATGCTGCGGCACTACCAAGGGCTGTCAATGACCCGGCGGCTGTCAAAAATGCCCCACCAGCAGAAGCCAATGCGCTAACAATTATTGACCCAACCATATCTATTCCTTCACAAAACTTGCACCAACAGCTTTGTAGCCGCGCTTGGTGTAATCAATCAATGGGCCTGATGCAGACACCGAAGTGATGGAAAAATGGACTTCTCCACGGCTCATCATTTCAGTGGCTTCTTTGTCAAACGCTTTCCACAAACGGCCACCAATTGTTCCGTTCCTGTACTCAGGCTCAACCCACCAAAGCAACTCATTCAATTCTCTCACTTTTGGACACCAAACATTTTGGTTTTTGATGCCAATAATTGCGCCGCGCATGTGATGGTCAATGTAAACAAACCCTCGACCCATGATGATGCCAAAAAGCAAATTTTCGACATATTTGGGATCGTGATTTACTTGCTTGCCCAAGACAGTGATCGGATTCTCAAAAGCATATGCCTCAACAATCTCAAGCAATCTGGGTATATCGTATCTTGTCGCTTTTCTTATCATCGTCCAAATATTCTTTGTGATGGAGCGTTTGACGTTGCTTGGCTTCCAGTTGATGTTGGCTGACCACCAAAGTCAAAATAAGACCCAGCAATAGTTGGAACTCGGTTCATGCTGGTGTCGTTTGGATAGTACGCTTGCCAAATCTTTGGAGTTGTGCGTACACCGCCAACACGGTTCTCAAGGATTGTCCGAAACGAAGCACAGGAAAGGCCAACAGTTGCCACACGAATGCGTAGCTGCTCGTTAAAGTCTTCTGTAATTGAAAAGTTGGAAACAATACCTTGGTAGCGTTTAAAGAACTGTTGTGTTGGAGTTTGAATAATCTGATTGTTGGAATCCAAAAACCCGCGCCAAACTTCAATGCGGGAGCCTTTAATTTCAGAGCTTAAAACAATGGCAACATTCGTCCCATCAACGCCAGTCAATGACACGGAAAGATCGGAGCTATTTGCTTTTACATCGCGCTTGATGTCGCTAAGTTGAAGCAGGCTTCCGAGATTTGTAAAGGTAATGCCATTTACAGTAATTGCAGCGGCGGCGTTGCAAAACGTGTAAGTGTTTGACGGCATCGTCAATCTGATAAATTCAGCTTGCCGGATAGATGGACTATCCAGCGCGGTCATTATTGTCGTCATCCTGTAATGTCCTCTCTAAACACAAATGCGTCATCCCATTGGACAAAAGCTCCACCGGGCGCTGGCATAAGTGTATAGGTTGGACACTTTTCTGCCAAGACGGTGAACTCACAGGCATTGCCAACTCCAGCCAAAGTTCCAGTTGTAACCGTTCCAATTACAGGCCGATGCAAGCTAACAGATACAGTTGTGTCAAGACCCCGCAAAACATCTGCGGTTACTTTGTAAGAGTAGTTCCCTAGCTGCAAAAAGTCACCCGCACGGAAAACGGCTTTTGTTCCTGCAACTCCCGGCAAATTTCCAACGGTAATAATTTGTGAGTTTGCGGCAGGCACAGCAGCCAAAGTTAAAGCATTTGCTTGCACCGTAGTCAAATCGCCTTGATATTCAGTGAACCAGCCAATATTGGCGCTGGTAAACGTAATTGTTTCAGGCAACTGACGATCAAGGTTGTCGATTGTCTGGATGATGTCTCTGGATGTGGCGTAAGGCAAATAGTTGTGAGGAACAACAGTAAATACCCAAGGCACTGCCGTCAGGTATTGCGCTACGCGAACTTGACCAGAACGACTGTATTGCTGGCCCACAGTCCTGCGGTTGTTCACCGTCATGGACTGCTGAATCTCAAATATTGTTTGAAAAGACATTAAGTTCTCCCGAAGCTGGTAGCGAGGTTCTTATTCGCATACTGATTTGCAGCCCATATCGCGTTAGAACTGCCCAGAAGGCGGTCTTCAAACGATTTGGTGTCAATGGCATTGATGTAGTTGTTTGTGACGTTGGTGGTGCTTCCAATGCTATTTAGGGCATGATTTGGAACAATTGTGCCAGCCGTGCGAGGAACAAACAACTCAGGGCCGCGCTCACCAACCACACTAATCTTCCCAACTGGTGGTTCGCCGCCATCGGCAAAGTAGCCACCACCGGGAGCCATAGTCGTGGCATTGCCAACTGAACCAACGCTTCCAGAAACCATGCCAAAAGCCGCATTCAAAAACTTCATGGCCGCAGCCTTCATCTGGATTGCAATCAAATCCTGAATCACGCTACGAGCAAAGTCTTTCATGTTCAACTTGCCAGTTCTGACAAAGTTGTCAATCGCAGACGACATGTTGCCCCACACAGAATCAAAGACTTGCTGAGTCTTTTGCATGGACTCTTGAATGGTCACATTCAGCTTTTCAAGGGCTTCTTGACGGTCAAGCTGTTGCTGCAAGAACTCAATATCCTGACTGCCTTCGATCTCTTTGCGCTTTCGTGCGTACTCCAGAGAGATGAGCGCCAGCTTTTGCTCTTTTTCTGTTGCGTAGATCAACTGGTATTTCAATTCAAGGCGCTCTTTTTCGTACTCAAGACCTTGAGTAGATTTTTGAGCATCTGTCCGAATGGCAGCACGGCGATTGTCTTCTGCAACCATCGCCGCAGTAATTTCCTGCTCTGTTCTTACGCTTTCCTCGTAATCGGCCAGCATGTTCTTTGTGCGAATTTGCCTTCTCTTTTCCGCAAGCTCAGTCTCAATGACAATGACTTTGTTCTTGTAGATTTGCAAATTTTGAGCAGTAGCACGTCCATCTTCTTGCCGATTCTTTTCTGCCATTTCCGCTTTGGCTTCAGCGATTTTCTTATTGGACTCAATCTCAAGCAGTTGAAGCTCATTCGCGCCAACTTTGGCTTGAGCAAAACGAGCCTCAATCTTGGACTTCTCAACTTCGGCAACTTTGCCTTTGAGCATGTCCTTGTACTTGTCGTACTCGTCAATTTCGGCTTTTGCGTTGCCGACTTCTTTTGACGACTTAGACAGACCTTGGAGTCGCTGAATCTCAAGCAGGTTCTCTTTTGAAGCCTCTAACGCAGCAAGAGTCTTCCTCCAGCCGCGCGCAAACACAGTGTTCTCTTCCTCAGAAGTGCCTGCCAGTTTTTGCTTGATGTCAGCAATTTGCTTGTCCAAAGACTGCAAGGTTTGCGATTGAGTTGGGCCAGACAACTTCTGCTTGAAGTCATCCCAATAGTTGCTCATGGCCGTGGTGACGGCCTTCCAAGCGCCTTCAAGCAGGCCAAGCTCACGGCGCTGCTGCTCCAACTTCGTATTCAGAGCAACAGCCACAATTTGTGCTGCCTCTTGTTTTTTGTTTGCCTTCTCCAGAGCTTCAATCTGCTTGTATTGCTCAAGCGTCAAGAAGTTCATCTCTTTGTTCAGGGACTTTGCGCCCTCTGCCGTGCCACTCAAGCCACCCTTAAGTTTCTGAGTTGCCTCAGTAGCCGACACTCCAGCAATTTGCGAATACGTGATGATGGCCTGAGTTACAGCAGCAATTGACTCGCCAGTGAACTGACCAGAGGAAATGACAGACATCAACGCTTCCTTGGTCGTGCCAAGGCTTGCTTTGGTTGTGCCGCTTAATGTGTTTGCCAGCTTCTGGAATGATTCGACAGTGACTTGGGAGTAATTGCCAGTCAAGGTCAAAGCATCTTGCAGCTTGTCGATCTCGTCAACCGCATCGTATGCGGCTTTTGCAGTCGCAGCAATTGCAATAGCAACAAGACCAAACCCCACGGTCAATGGAGTAAACAACGAGCCAACTGCCTTCATGGCGTTGCCAAGGCCACCCATCGCATCCTTCAATTGACCACCCTGTTGCAACACAGCAATAAACGGGCTTTGGCCTGATGCAATCTGAGTGAACAAGTCAGTGGTTTGATATGTCAGTTGCAGCTTTTGCTGCTCGTTCATCTTGAACTGAGCGCCAGCAGCATTCTTTGCCGACATGGCAATAGAGTCATAAGCCTTGGCTTGGTCAAGCAACTGCTTCTTTACATCGGCTGTGGCGTTTTTAAAGCGCCCTGCGGCCATCTCGCGCTCAATCTGAGTGACCTTGGAAACTGTCTTTCCATAATCGTCAGTGGCGTACTTTAGGGCAACGATCTCTTTGGCCGCAGCATCAGTCTCTCTGCGAATGGCATTCTTGAGCTTGACGTTTTCTGAGATTGCCTTGTCAATAGAGGCTGTAAATTCAGCCGTGTCCAGACCAAGGACAACGCCAAGTCGAGCAATGTTTTGTGAAGCCATTATTTCTTCCTCCGTGCCAGTTTCTTGGCGTACTCAGGGATTCTGACAGCCAACTGCGATTTTAGTTCAGTCAACACAGTATCTGCGTTTTCTTGCAGCGCAGGACGCAGAAAAGGGTTGGCCGACATCTTTGATGTACCAAATTCATTGGCAAGGGAAACAGCACTTTTCTTGACAGACACAACGGCGATTACAGCGTCAGTTTCGTTGACGTATTCGCTCATTCTGTCTTTTGCGTTCGGGATTCTAGAATCAAGGCGAATCGTATCCCGCATGTGAATTGGGTTGTTTGCGTCCCGTGGTTTGTCGCCCACAGGCGCTCTTGACTTTGCAGATGCAAGGACTGAACCCATCGCGGCCTTGGCGGCTGGAGTCAGTGTGTTTCTGGCAACCAAATCACCCCTAAATCCTTCAGCCATGTCTTTCAACTGCTGCTCAAATTCAGCAAACCCTTCCAATTCAAAAGATTTGCTTTTCGGGGTGTAGGCCATATCACTCTTTCAAGAATTTCTCCGAACCCGGCTTTATCGCCAAAAACGCCAACATACGCTGGTTAGTTTCTTCACGCTGCTGCTCTTCACTCAAAGGTGGGACGATGTAGTCGTGCGTAGACGGCAAGACATCCTGCATTCGGAATGGCTTTGCCGTCTTCTGCATTTTCGAGTTTAAGTTGCCAGTGGTCAAGGAACTTAGCGCCAGCAGCAGTGCTTTGTTCCCGATCATCCCATCCGACAACATAATCTCAATGTTTCTCAGATCATCAATCGGAACATCATCAGGACACCCACCGTGGGCATAGATGTATGCCCTAGCTTGCGAGTGAGCGTCCTGAATTAGTTTTTTCGTGCGTCCTTATATCCCGGCTGGATGCACTCAGTAATCTTTGCGATCATCTCAAGCTGGACAGTCATCGGCCATTCAGCTTCGACCTCTTCATACGTCAAACCGTCCCAATTGCCAGCCTCTGGCACAAGCAGCTTGATGTATTCAACAATTCTTTGCTCCATGAGCATGACAGACCGGGCCAATTCTTTGGTGGATCGGCCTTCAACGATCACATCGTCTTCGGTGACTACAACGCCATCAATAACTGTGCCGCTGCGGAAGTTGGACGACATCTTCTCGTAGCGAGAATTCAGTTCGGCTTCGTCAATGGTGGTAACTCGTTCTTCCAGTTGCTCCATCTCTTTGGTCAAAGGGATGCGAACCTTGAAGACATGCCCACCAAGTTCAAATGACTTGGTACGCAGATGTGCTGATGCCTTTTGGTAACTGTCGCCAAAAGCAGATGAGATGCGTGACATGTGATTTCCTTATCGTGTCGTTTTGATGATCTTGTCGTAGATGGCCTGATTCAAGGCGATAGCATACGCAACCGCTTCTTCAGGGGTCATCTTGTCGGCATGATGCCGCGCAATGTCGTGAGCCAACGCAATGGCTGTAATGCGCTGCTGAGTAAAGCCAAACCAATTCTTGGAAGAATCGGCTTGGCCCACAAGGAAACTCAACAGGTCTGTATTGTCTTTTATTGTCGTCATGCTGTATTAAGCGTTGTTAGACCAGCCGTAGCTGTTGCCACCGATGGGGTGGATTGTGAAGTTGAACTTGCCTTCAGCGGAAGGAGACATGTCCCAAGACATACCACCAACCATGCCGTTGAAAGCGTAAGCAACAGTGTCTTCGCCGTCATACACAGCGATAACGTAGGTGCGAACGATTGTGCCGTTGTAGCCGTCTTCACGGATCAACAACTGAGCGGTGTCGGCAGGGTTCCAAGCAGAAGTGATGCTCAAAGAGGTCACTTGGTTCTGAGTGGTGATCTTAGCGCCAGTACGAGCGCCAGCAACCGAGAAAGCGGCCACAGCATCGTCAGCACCGAAAGCGGGGATTGCTTCCACTGGAACTTGAATGCCATCAGTGCCAGTACCGCCAGCAGCAGTACCAACGATGTCAGCGACTTGACCAGTCCAAGTTGCCAATTGAGTGTCAGTCAGAGGAGTGGGCGTAGCGCCAGTTTGACACCACAGGGTTGCCACATAACCGGGCAAGACTTTGTTAATGAGAGCCATTTTGAGTTTCCTTCAAAAAGATAGTTGAACAAATTGTCTTGTATTACGCCGGAACATCAATGGTGCAATCCAAGAAGATTTGCGCCATATTTTCCTCGTTGTTGTAGCTATTGTAAAGCCACATCACATCGGCTTTTGCAATGAAAAAGCCATCGGACGGACTCCCAAATTGACCGCTATAGCCGTGCAGACTCTGGAGAATCTGGTTGGATATGCTGAACCCTTCTTCAATCTGCTGTGTGAAGATTGAAATCTGGAACACTGGACGGTCAATGCCTTTATTGCTTTGTGTCTGGCCTGTATAGACGGGCTGGTGGACATTGCGAAGCATCCAAGTGATGAACTTTGGTTGGTTCGCAAAATTGCGGTTGAAAGCCGCATACACAGGCACAGGATTGACAATGCCTGCCAGTTGGTACTGGATAGCCTTGCCATACTGGACGACATTGTTCTGTGTTGCCATTTACACCGCCGTAACAGGGTCAGATCGGTAGCACATCATCTTGACGGTCATGCGGTCATTCGATTCACGAACATCCGTAATGCGCCAATCGTTGCCGCGCCAGTTGATAGAGTAAGACTGTTGGTTGTCAACAATCAGCTTGGTGTTTGGAGTGTAGTTGAATGTGAAATTCACCAAGTCTTGATACAGACGGTATTTGTCTGAAATCTTGACGTTGTTTGCCACATCCTCTACACGCGCACGGGTCTTGAACCACTCTGTTTGAGTGGTGGATTGCTCACCAAAAGACGATTGACCAAAGGTCAAGTTGTTAATGGTCACATCTTCAAAACGTGCAATTGCCATTTACATCACCAATGGTTTGTATGGGCGCAGCAAAGTCTGAGCGCCATAAGGGATGGTCTTCAGCTTTGTTTCGGTTGTTTCCGAACGATTGTTATACAGATGCGTCAAGATAAGCAAGCCAGCCTGCTTGATGACGGGATACGCTGCCAATGGGTTCGCCACAGTCGTGTATTGAACAGCAATCGGCGCAGTCATCTGCGTGTTGATGTCAGTTGGAAGACTGCTGATGACGATCTTGTTCCCGCTGTTGTCGTAGTAATACTGCGATGGGTCAACAGGAACAAAGACTGGAGGAAACAGTGAGTTGTAGTAACCCACTGATGTAATACTCAAAGGCGCGACATTGGTTGCAAAGTTTTGGCTTGTCTCTGGCAAGTCAAGGCTCACCGGGGTGGCCGTCAAACTTTCTGCGCCATACCAAACACGATATGTCACAGGAAAGATGGACAGGCCAAGGAAGTCCTCAATATACATCCGTGTTGCCAAGTCCAGAGACAGGACATAAGCGTCTTGGCTTTCATCATCAAACAAGTTCAATTGATTGGTGATTTCATCAGCAGTCAGCCAATTGGTGGTCACATCCCGGCCAATCTGCTCAACCTTTACATAGTTAAACGGATTACGGGTTTGACCACCGTAAGGCAGGCCAGTCAATACACTTTGCACGGACATATTTATCCCCTATTAGGCGCTCATGCGAACACCAGCAAACGGGTCACGCACGGTGCTGACCACACGCTTTTCAGCATACAGTGTAACGAAACCGGGAGCAGTTTGTTCCATCATTTGGATGGACATTTCTTCGGTATCGCCAATGGTCAGGAAGCGAGGCCAGTTTGCCAAATAGATTGGGAAAGAGCTTGACAGGTATGGGTTTGGAATCACAGGGAAGCCAAACATGCGGCCAACAGCAGCGCCATCTTCATCGCCAATTTCCAAGAACAATGGCAGACCTTGCGAGTCCTTCAGGCTACGCAGCGAGTCAATCATGGCAGGGCTGATGTGCCAAGCATTACCGGGCATGGCCCAATACTGCGAGGGGAATGCCGTAACCATGTCAACTACGTTGTTGTAAACCACGCCGCCGCCAGTTTGGGCCACTGTAGCAATGCTGTGAATGCCGTTGGTGATGGCAGTGCCAGATGTGCCATAAGCACTTGCCGAGGCAGATACATACATATCCAAACCACGCAAGCCAGATGTTGCGCCAGTGGCAGTTGTAGTCGAGCCGGACTGGTCGTTGTTCACGGCCATAGAAGCACCTTCAACTTGGGCAAATTCCAAGGCGAGGTCTTCCACAATCTCAGCTTGCAAGCCATTGACATCCGAAAGAACAGCAGAACGGATTGGCAGTTGAGCAGTCACAACACGCACAGGCAATTGCCAGATGCTGGTATTGGTGTTTGGAGTGCCCACGTTGTTTTGAACGGGGTATCCCCAAGGGTTTGTTTGGTTTGTCGCGTTACCAGTTTTGGCAACGAATTGAGCGTCAGAGCCAGCAACTGGAATGACACGGGAACCCATACGGAATGGGTTGGCGTAACGCAAGGCTGCGAACGCATCATCAAAGACCGCACGACCACCCACGCCAGAACCAGAGCCAGTGATTGCAGAGGCTTCTTTCAGGTCGATTGTGACTGTGCCGCCTTCGGTAATGGCTTGCTTGATGCCGGAGAGGATTTTTTCAGTGATGGTCATGGCAATTTCCTAAAGTAAAGGCACAAAAAGGAGGGGCCGAAGCCCCCCCATTTTTATCAGGTCGCAGTGCCTGTCGAACGGTAGCGAACGCCAGCGAAGGGATCGCGCACCGAAGTTGCCAGACGCTTTTCACCGAAGAAGGTGATGTAACCGGGCAATGTCTGGTCATAACGGCGCATGACCATGTTCAGGCGGTCAACGATGGTGTGGAAGCGGCTCCAGTCAGCAAAGTACATGGGGTACAAGCTGGTTGTGCCAGCAGAACCAGTTGTGGACTGGCTTGGGTTGTCCAAGTACTTGTGAACCACCACATCAAAGCCCAACAGACGACCAACGATGCCGTTGGTTT
>JACCEA010211033.1_pt1 | contig 13042 bp, 8 predicted proteins | sample 7449851 | NCBI WGS metagenome assembly JACCEA01 (sample SAMN15323453, study PRJNA562643) | freshwater metagenome | isolation source: river surface water | place: USA:Blue River Watershed | collected 2017-08-18 | reverse complement strand
GATAACTTTGGTCCAGAATCTACTGTGATTGCATCATTAATCAAACGTTTATTTGGTGAGAAAGAACATCCATTAGTATGTTGGGGTGATGGTTCACCTATTAGAGATTTTATCTATGCAGGTGATGTTGCAGATGGAATAATTCAAGCATATGAAGGTAAAATTACCCAACCTATAAATTTAGGTAGTGGAACTGGTGTAACAATTAAAGAACTTGCAGAAACTCTTGTAGAAATATACGAAGAAATGTATGGTGAAAAAGTTGAAATCAATTGGGACCCAACTAAACCAAACGGAGATGAAAAACGATTGATGAGTACGGAACGTGCTGAATCATTTGGTATCAAACAAAAAATATCCTTAAAGACGGGATTAAAACATACAATAGATTATTATTTAAACGAATACAAAAAATAAGTTATGAAAAAAACGGATAAGATTTTAGTTACGGGTGCAAGTGGATTTATAGGTTCACATTTACTGCGTTTACTTTGGGAAAAAGGTTATAGAAATTTAAGAGCAACTGCTCATAGTAGAAATTTACGAAATGATTTTGAAGGAACATCTGAAATTCCTTTTTATAAAGGAAGTTTACAAGATGCTAAGTTTTGTAAAGAAGTTTCAGAAGAAGTTGATGTAGTATTTCATTGTGCAGCAAATACATCCAATGCATTAGATACAAAAGAAAATCCGTTATTACACGTTACTCCAAACGTAGAAATGAATGTAAATCTAATGGAACAAAGTTGGAGAAATGGTGTTAAAAAATTCTTATTTATTTCATCTAACACAGTTTATCCTGATATGAAGGATGAGTTTTGTACGGAAGATATAAACATTCATGCAACACCTACGTTTCCAATTTATGGAGCAGTTGGTAATATGAAAAGATATGGTGAATTACTTTGTGATTATTTTTCACATCAAATTCATAATCCAATGCAATGTTTAATTGTTAGACCATCAAATGCATTCGGACCAAACGATAAATTTGATTTTGAAAAGTGTCATGTTACTCCTGCAAACATTCGTAAAGTTGCAGATAGGTTAGACCCAATACCAGTATGGGGTGATGGAACTGAAATCAGAGATTTATTACACGTAGAAGATATGGCAGATGGATTTATTTGGGTTGCTGAAAATAACGATACATACAATATATTCAACGTTGCATATGGTGAAGGATTTAGTGTAAACGAAGTATTGGGTTGGTTAAAAGAGTTAGATAATAATGATAAACCAGTTGAATATGTAAGTAATAAAGCACCAATGATTCCGGTACGTTTATTATCATCTAAAAAAATAAATGAAGCAGGTTGGAAACCAAAAAGAGATTTAAAAGAAGCTTTAAAAGAAACATTGGAGTGGTATAAAGAAAATAAAAAACAATTTAATCCAAATTCAAAACCATAATGATATTAAAGGGTATTTTAGGTATTGGGTGTTCTTTTTTATGGGGTGAGGGATTATATTATTATAATATTTTATCTCAAAATTATCCTAAACTTTCAAAAACACATAATTTTGTTGGTACTGATAAATTAACTCATGCCCATATAAAATTTAAAAATAAAAATAGATTTTTACAAATAGTATCAGATAATTACGGAATGTGGAATATTTCTAACATTGGTAATGGTGGTTCTAATGTACGAAATATACAAGATTATGTTGATGCTCATTTAGTAAACACAAACTCCGTTGGTATTAGAGATTTTGATTTAATTATATATCAATTTACATCATCAGATAGAGATTTTATAAATCAAAGAAGAGATGCCGATGGGTCATTAACAGGTGATACAATGCCAGTAGAAACCCAAATCGAATTTATCAATGATAAAATTACTCAATGGGAAAATTTAGGTATTAAAGTAGTTACACTTAGTTGGTACCCTGAATTTCCAAATCATCCCTTATACAAAAAATATTTTAAAAATAGACATGTTGATATTGAAGTAGATGGTGAAGTGAAAAATTCATTTGAATATTTTTTAATGGATGATAAATACAATATCACAATAAAATCAGATTTTAGTAAAATAGATTTACAAACAAATGATATGCATTTTAATATGAAAGGTCATAAATGTATAGCAAATTCTATAATTAAAAAATTAAATGATGATAATTGGAAACCGACAGAATTAAGTGTTGATGATGTAATATTACAAATTGAAAAAAATAAAATAATTTAAAATGAGTACACCAAATTTTACACCATATGTAGATGCTTTGACAAATGCAATGAAAACAATTATGGAAGATAATTTTACAATTTTCATTGGTCAACAAATTGTATATTATGGAAATCCTATGAGTAAAACGATTGAAGGGTTACCAAAGGAAAAAATGATTGAAGTCCCTGTTATGGAAGAAACTCAAATGGGAATGTCTTTGGGATTGGCTATGAATGGACATAAAGTAGTAAGTTTCTATCCACGTTGGGATTTTTTAATCTGTGCATCAAACCAATTAATAAATCATTTAGATAAAATAAAATTAATGTCAGATGATAATTGGAATCCACATATTCTAATCAGAGTAGGAAAAGGTTCTGATAAACCATTAGACCCGGGTCATCAACACAAAGGTAGTTATTTTAATGAATTTAAATCAATGTGTCCTAATATTGAATTTCACGATTTAAAAACTTGGCAAGATGTTGAATTGAGTTATAAATACGCAATTGAAAATATTGGAATCCACTTATTAGTAGAATATCCAGAATTATATTATGCATAATACAATAAATAATTTTTATGTAATTTATGATTTCTTTGGACCAAATGGACATATTCCAAATGCGTTCAATTATTTCTATGCATACAAATTTTTTGAAGAAGGTGGTCAATTAAATAGTGTAGTAAGTGACCATTTTTTTAAAAACTTTTTACAACCACCCGTATATAATGCTGATTTAAATTTAAATGTAAATTTATATAAAAAAATATCATTTAATGATTACTATGATATTAGAATTAAAGATGATAAATCATTCATTTATTTAGTAGAACCATTTGGTAGTTTTGCACAATTTTTGGGAAAACAAACACAATTTTCAGAATGGAATTTTATTGATTTTATTTCTGAACATGCATTGAATGAAATAAAAAATACTCCTAGCTTTTATTTACATATAAATTTTTCAACGGAAGGTGTATTCGAAGAACATTTGATTGTTTATTTATATGAGTTGTTAAAAAAATATGAAATCCCACCTAACAAAGTAATTTTTACAATATCAAGTGTTGATATTGAAGAAATTCACAATAAAATTTGTATAGAAAATAATATAACCGATAAAATAAAGGTAATTTATTGGGGATGGTCTCTAAGAATGAAATCGTTGGAGATGAAACAACTTTATTATGGTATTGAACATAGATTTTGGGAACATGTTGAAAACCAAAGTACCATTGTAAAAGAAGAGGATATTAATTTAGATAAAATAAGACCATATAAGTTCTTATTTATGAATCGTAGATTAAGACCACAACGAGTAGTATTACTTTCATTGTTAGGAACGGAATTTATAAAAAATAATTTGGTTTCATATGATATGAAAATGTTTGAACGTGAAAATGACCTTTCATTTTTTTCACATCATTTAAGAACAAGTCATTTAGCATTAAATTCATTTAAAGAATTTCAAAATTTAGTAAAATTAGAAAGAAAAACAATCGATTATACTGATTTAGAATCAGTTTGGGGATTTAATTTTGAAAATAAAGAACCTTATTTAGATTCATACATTCATATATTATCAGAAACCAATTTCTACGAAACAGGTTTATACTTATCTGAAAAGACTTGGAAACCAATTGGCCATTTACAACCATTTATAATGGTTAATAAACCAGGAGCATTAAAAGAGTTACAAAACTTAGGATTTAAAACGTTTGCTCCATTTATTAACGAAGAATACGATACTATCAAAAATGATTCCGAACGTATGGAATTTATATATTCTGAAATAATGAGATTAAATTCATTATCAATCGAAGAAATTCATAATTGGTATAAGTCAATTTACGATATACTTATTTACAATAGAAATCTTTTATTTGAGTATTCAGATAAAAAAGATGAATTAGAGAATAATTTTTTGACAACATTAAAGAAATTAATAAATGAAAAATCCCGTTAAATTTATATTAGATTGGTTTAAGAAACGTAAATTAGAAAAACAATACAAAAAACGTTTAGAAGAATTGCGTAAAAGAGACCCATTCATTTACAAAAATCACTAATTATTAAGTAGCTCATATTTATATACTAAGATAGTAATATAGATTATGAGCGAATTAAGTAAATACCTGATAGAACAGATACTTTTAACCGAAGAAGAGTTAAAGAATTTTGTTGTAGTATATTCAGGCAGATTTCAACCATTCCATAAAGGACATTATGCAACTTATCAAGGACTTGTAAAAAAGTTTGGTAAAGATAAGGTGTACATCGGTACATCAAATAAAACCGATAATCAAAAATCACCATTTAATTTTAAGGAAAAGAAAACCATTATGACTAAGATGTTTGGTATCCCATCAAACAAAATAGTTGAGGTTAAAAATCCTTATGCACCTACTGAAATACTTAAAAATTTTGATGAAAATACAACTGGTTTCATAACTGTTGTTGGTGAGAAGGATGAACAACGTTTAGGTGGTAAATATTTTGAAAAATATAAAGGTAAAATAGAAGTAGGATATAAAGATAAAGGATATGTCTATGCTTCACCTGCACAACCAAACGCAGTTAGTGGAACTGATGTTCGTAATTGGTTAAGTAAGGGAACTGATGATGAAAAGAGAGACAATTTCCTAAAAGCATATCCAAAATTTGATGAAACAATCTACAAATTCATTACACTTAAATTAACAAAGTTAGGTGAATCGGTAAATGAAGACATTACAATGGATGTTAATATTGGCGATACTGTCTTAATGGGTAAGTTTAAAAATAAAAAAGTAGTTGTTAAAACGATTGGTAAAGATGAACATGGAATGCCAACTATTAATGGTAAGAAAGCAACTACATTCAGAATAATACCAAAACAAAATATTTTTAACGAAACTGCAATTGCAAGTGGTGGTGAAGATTCCCAACCAGATGGTGGATATTTACCAAAGGGTAAAAAAAGAGTATTAGGTGGAGATGATGGGGTAAATAGTAGTGATGAATGGTTTGTACGTGGTGGATATACTCAAACTGATTTTCCAAAAGCAGATGCAATATTTGCTAAAGATGATGAAGACCAATTCACATTTAAAATTAAATCAAAAAATAATGCAAGAGCAGATTTTGAAGCAACAACATATCCATATGCACCTACCGATATTGATGTAACCAAACCAGTGGAAAAAATAAAAGTGAAAAAAACTAAAAATACAAAATTAGATATAGTTAAGGAATTAGTTGATGAGTATTCCGAATTATTAGATTTATTTGAGGCATCGTCCGAAGATGAAAAATATACACATATCGGATATGGTAAATATAAAGAAAAGGGTAAAGAAAAGAATCAAAACGCACCTACATTTACAAAAGATGATAGTGGTAAATACATTCAATCTAAAACTGATACAAATCCTACACAATCTACAACTCCTGGACAAAAAATACAAGGTGCAGATATGTTTAAACACGACAAAAGTGTTAAACAACCATCTACTCCAGCAATTACAAATAAAGATTGGACTGATGGTAAAGATGGTTGGGAAATATTAGATGACCCACGTGCTAAAGTAACTAAAATACGAAAATATACAGATGAAGAACTTCAGGGTGAAACTGGAGAATATTTTGGTAACGAAGTAACTAAAAAAGTAGCACCAAATGCATTCAAAGATGAATCTGAAATGATTCAAAAAATAAAAGATGCTAAACCAACTTTTTTATCATCCGAAGATATGCAAAATATGAGTAATACCGATGTTGGTGATATTCTTTCTGCAAGTGAAGAAGGTGGTAAAGATGCAATGTTGAAATTGGGTAAAGAAAGAGCAACTGAATACGGAAAAGATTGGGATAGATTAGAAAAAGGTATCGCAAAAGGAAATGCAGTTCCATCACCAATTGTAATGAGAGATAAAAAAGGTCAATTACATTTACTAGCAGGAAATACTCGTTTAATGTCATTTACTGCAAGTGGTAAAAAATTACCTGTAAAGGTTATTGATTATGATGGTGAATTTAACTATGATGAAACTAATGATTCACAATCAAATGAACCAAAACGTTCTATATCACAAAATATAAAAAGAAAGATTAGTGGTTGGGCAGAAAAAGAAAAAGAATTCTTTACAAAAAACCAACAAAAACCAAATTCAGAAGTCCGTAGAACGATAGGACAAATGATGATGGATAAAACTAAAGGTATTGGTTATGCTGTTAAATCTCTTGCACAACATGAAGTTAAAGAATTTAAAGAAGCAGGAAATGGTGCTAAAAACTTTTTTAGTGGAAAATCTATTTCGGATGGAGAAAAGAAAGCATTAAAAGCAGTTGGTATAAAAATAGCAACAACTGCATTATTTGGTGCAGTAACTGGTGGAGCAGCACATGGTGCAGCTGCGTTTGGTAAACATCTTGCGATAGAATTTATTCCTCATGTTGTTGGTGAAACAATTTTAAAAGGAATTGGTAAAGCAGCATTATTCGCTGGAGTTGATGAGAAAAATTCTGAAATGTATTTAGAAAAATTTGGTGAATTAATTGCTAAAAATATGCAAGAAATGGAAATACCAAACGATATTCTTAATAATGCAATTATGTCATATAAAAGTGAGAATGAAAAATCACAACAAAATGAAATGAGTATTGCTCAATTAAATCAAATTGAGAAATACGCAGAAAAACAATTATCACCTGAAGATATTGAATTTACTAAACATTTTTTTGATAGAGTAAATGATACTCGTAATGGGAAAGAAATATCAGAACCAGAATTGACCGGATTCTTTAAAAGACTATCACGTCACAAAAAAGAATTTAAAGAATTTTTAGAAAAATATCAACAAATTGTTGTTAAAGATAAGAGATACGATATAAACATTCCATTTGTTAAACAAGCAAATCAAATTATTGCTAAAACTGTAATGAGAAAGGATGATTTCAAAACATCTAATCCAACTCTTTCGGTAGAAATTGCAGTACAGATAGATAAAATACCCGGTGGATTGGCAAAAGGATTGACGTTGAATGATATTGCTACAAAACATAATGTATCAATTGAAGATATAACTAATGAATTTAAAAAGGGATACAAAGTAGAAAGAGAACATACAACTGATAGTGATGTTGCTAAAGAAATAGCAATGGACCATTTGTTTGAAGACCCTAAGTATTATGATAAATTAGCAAAAATTGAAGAAGCTGGTAGATTACCACAAAACTTTAATTACGGAACTGGTTGGGATTATCATACTGCAATTGGTACTAATCCAAACAAATATAGAGGAAAAACTAATTTTCCAACTAAGAATTCAGGCCAACCAGATTTAGAAGATGAAGATATAAATGAACTTACTAAGGGTGAAATATTTGCCGGAACTATAAAAATTGGAGGTCATCCAGTTAAAATAGAAGTTGAATTATTAGGTTCAAATAATAAAACAAAAGTATTCATAACAAAAGTAGTTCATATAGATAGTAAATATCGTTCTAAATTACCTGCAAACGGAATATTAGAAATACCTGCTAGAATATTTAGAACTCCTGGTGGTGGGTGGTATAAAGTAAAAACACCATCTGCATTTGAAAGTACAATTTCAGAGATTAACGCAATGGGTGATGGTAGTGTTGGTAGTTTCCAAAATGATTTAAATAGTACCACTGGTAATCAATGGAATGATAGTTGGGAATCATATGATTCTCAAGAATATTTAGCTAATTTACCAGATTGGGTATTAGTTAATGAAAAACCATCTGACCACGAAAAGAAAAAATCAACTGACCAAGTTTTACCAATTGATAATCATGAAGATGGTAAAACTTCAAAATATAATCGTATTTTAAAACAAAATTTTAAAGAACCTCAAGAATTCTTAAAAACTGCGGATATTAAATTAACCGAAGGTATGATAAATGAAGGTGGAGCATATGGTCATATGAATCATCCATTTGATACTGAAATTAATTTAACATTTGGTCAATTAAAAGATATTGTAAATCGTGCATTGGAAGGTAATTTAGAATTGACTAGAGAGAAAACCGATGGACAGGCACTTGCAATTAGTTGGGTGAATGGTAAGTTAGTTGCAGCTCGTAATAAATCACATTTAGCAAATAGAGGTGCCAATGCATTGGATATTAGTGGTGTTGCTACTAAATTTGCCGGAAGAGGTGAATTGGAAAAAGCTTATAACTTTGCAATGCAAGATTTAACTAAAGCCATCAAATCACTTTCTGATAAACAAAAAGAAAAGATTTTTAAGAATGGTACATGTTTTATGAACATCGAAGTAATTTACCCAACATCGGTAAACGTAATTCCATATGGTCAACCTTTATTAGTGTTCCACGGAACTATGGAATATGATATGAATGGTAATGCAATAGGTGAAGATGCTGAGGCAGGTAGAATATTGGGTGGTATGGTTAAACAAGTAGAACAACACGTACAAGATAACTATACTTTACAAGGACCACCTGTATTAAAGTTACCTAAATCACAAGACCTTTCATCTAAAAAACCAAAGTATCTTGCTAAGATTTCAAAATTACAAAAAGAATTTGGATTAAGTGATACATCAGGTGTTGCACATTATCATCAAGCATGGTGGGAAAATTTTATAGATAAAAAATCACCATCAATCTTAGATAATACTACCAAAGTAGGATTAGTTAAAAGATGGGCGTTCGGTGAAAAAGGTTTCCGTATTGATAAGAACACTATTACGGATGAAAAAACACTTGCATGGGCAACTAAGATAGATAAAGAAGACCATAAAGGTATCACAAAAAATAACTTAATGAAATTTGAAGATATATTCTTAGGAGTAGGTGCAGAAGTTCTTTCATTCACAGCATCAGTATTGACGGTAAACCCAGATAAGGCTGTTAGAGATATGAAGAAACGTTTAGAACAAACAATCAAAGATGTTGAAGCAAGTGGTGACCCTAAGAAAATAGAAAAATTAAAATTAGAATTAAAACGATTAAATGCAATCGGTGGACCGGATAAAATTGTTCCAATAGAAGGTATTGTGTTTATTTATAATGGTCAAACATTCAAATTGACAGGTGCATTCGCATCATTAAATCAACTTTTGGGTATTTTTTACTAAAAATAACTCTTTCGCCATATTTATCTATATTAAAATAAAAACCTAATATATAATAATAATGGCGAAAGAGTTTAAAAAGAAGTATATGCACCCAACTCGTAGAAAGTTGGTTGATATGGTGTTACATGGACAAGATTACGAAACTAACACCCAAATAGGTTGGAACGCTGATAAAATCGAACGTAAAGTAGGTGATGTTTGGGAAGATGAACATCATAGATATGAAAAGAAAGAAGGATTTACTTTAAAGACTTCCAAAAATTCAGAAGCATTCGAAGAACTTCGTAAATGGAGAGATGAACAATCTCAATGTAAAAGTCCAGATTGTAAAACAATCAAATTTACACCTACTCATAAAACTCTAATCAAAAAAACAGGTTATTGTGCTAATTGTTTAGCAGAAATCGAAACTAAAATTCGTGCATTAGGATTTTGGGAACAATATGAGGATTATAAAATATACACTCGTATGTTAATTGATGGTAAAATTAAGTTAGAAGAACTTCAACAGGCATATGATGATGTAAAACCTTATTATGAATATGTAAATGAGGATGGTACTACTGAAAAATGGGAATTACCAAAACCAGTGGAAGAGGTAAAAGCTGAATTAATGGAAATGATTGAATTTGGTAGAACTGAATTAGAATCAGTAGAGAAATTTAGAAACCAAGCATTTGAAATTTTAAAAGAAAACAAATTAGAACACTATTTGTAGTATGGCAGGTGCTTCATTAAAAGATATAATAAAAATTGAGTATCAGAAATGTGCTGGTGACCCGATATATTTCATGCGTAAGTATTGTATGATTCAACATCCGGTACGAGGCAAGATTCCATTTCATTTATATCCATTTCAGGAAGATACTCTAACCGATTTTAAAGATAATCGTTATAACATCGTATTGAAATCACGTCAAACAGGTATATCTACCTTAGTTGCCGGATTCTCATTATGGAAGATGTTATTTAATCAAGATTTTAACGTATTGGTAATTGCAACTAAACAAGAAGTTGCTAAAAACCTTATTACTAAGATTAGAGTAATGAACCAATACCTCCCAAGTTGGTTAAAACAAACCACAGTTGAAGATAATAAACTTTCATTACGTTACTCAAATGGTTCACAGGCAAAAGCAACTTCTGCAGCAGGAGATGCTGGTCGTTCTGAAGCCCTATCTCTATTGGTATTTGATGAGGCAGCCTTTATTGATAGTATTGAGGAGATTTGGATATCTGCTCAATCTACTTTATCAACCGGTGGTAACGCAATTATCCTTTCTACACCTAATGGTGTGGGTAATTTCTTTCATAGAACGTGGGTAGGTGCAGAAGAAGGTAGAAATGGTTTCAATACTATTCGTTTACACTGGTCAGTACACCCTGAGCGTGCTCAACCGTGGAGAGATGAACAAGAAAGGTTATTAGGACCAAAGGGAGCAGCACAAGAATGTGATTGTGACTTCGTAAGTTCCGGTGATACCGTCATTGACCCTGCATTATTACAATTTTATAGAGAAACTTATTGTCAAGAACCTTTAGAGAAGACTGGGTTCGATGGAAATCTTTGGAAATGGGAATACCCAGATTACAATCAATCATATATGGTAGTTGCCGACGTTGCTCGTGGTGACGGGGCCGATTATTCTACTGCACAAGTATTTGATGTGGTGAATTCAACACAAGTTGCTGAGTATAAAGGTAAATTAGATACAAAAGATTTTGGAAACTTTTTAGTTTCATTATCAACTGATTATAATAATGCATTATTAGTTGTGGAGAACGCAAATATTGGTTGGGCCGTTATCCAACAAGTAATTGATAGAGGATATGGAAACTTATTTTATATGAGTAAAGATTTAAAATATGTGGATGTTGCTCATCAGATGACAAATAAGTTCCGAGCAGAAGAGAGAGGTATGGTTGCTGGGTTCTCTACTACCTCTAAAACCCGTCCATTAATTATTTCTAAGTTAGATGATTACTTGAGAGAGAAATCCTTTACAATCCGTTCTACGCGGTTAATTGATGAACTATTTACATTTATTTGGAATGGTAATCGTGCAGAAGCAATGAAAGGTTACAATGATGACTTAGTAATGGCCCTTTCAATTGGATTATGGGTAAGAGATACTGCATTAAGATTAAGACAAGAGGGTATAGATTTAACTAAACAGGCATTAGGTGGTATAAATCAAAGTGTAACACAAGTAGATGGGTTTGGTGGTAATAGTTCATTTGATGAAAACCCTTGGCAAATGAGAGTTGGAAACCAAACGGAAGATTTATCGTGGTTGTTAAAATAATTAAATAAAAAAATGTATATATTTATAGTGTATAGGAGAAACATACCATGATAAAGTTAAAAAACATTTATAAGGAAGAAGTTGAGGATTATCCATTCGACCAACCTGAAAACAATTTCTTAGATTATGATGAATTAGATGTAGAAGATGAAGATGAAGAAGATTTTTTAAATTTTCTAAAAGCATATTCATCAGAATTACAAGAAGCAAATTGTAATTGTGTTTATGAAGCAGAATATCAAGGAAGAGATGTGAAGTTGGGTAAACCAATGCAAGGTGATGTTAAGAAGTTTAAAGTTTATGTTAAAAACCCAAAGACAGGAAAAGTAGTTAAAGTAAATTTCGGTCAACCGGGAATGAACATTAAGAAAAATAATCCTGAAAGAAGAAAATCTTTTAGAGCAAGACACAATTGTGACCAACCTGGTCCAAGAACAAAAGCACGTTACTGGTCTTGCAGAAAATGGTAAAATAATAAAATATGGCAGATACTTCATTTTTTGGTAGGTTAAGAAAACTCTTTTCCCAAAAGGCTATCGTTACAGTTACGCCCGATGGTAAGAGAAAAGTTTTTGACTTCGATGAAAGACAAGAAACAAACCTATCATCATTAAGAGATAGATACACAAAGATTCAAAAATCTTTCTATGAACAAGCAGGTGGTGCACAATCAATGGCCTACCAACAAGTTCGTAGAGAAGTTTTTAGAGATTATGACGCTATGGACCAAGACCCGATTATCGCATCGGCTTTGGATATCTATGCAGATGAATCTACTTTGAAGAACGAATTTGGTGATATGTTAATCATACGTTCTGATAATCCACGTGTTCAAGAATTGTTAGAGAACTTATACTACGATATTTTAAATATTGAATTTAGTTTATGGCCTTGGGTTCGTAATATGTGTAAGTATGGTGATTTCTTTTTAGGATTAGAAATTGCAGATGGTAAAGGTATTGTAAACGTAACGCCATATTCTCAATATAATACAGAAAGAATTGAAGGACATGACCCTACTAATCCTCATATGGTAAAATTCAGAGTAATGGATGATGCGATTGGTAAAGTAGATTATGATAACTTTGAAATGGCACATTTCCGTTTACTATCAGATACTAACTGGTTACCATATGGTAAATCTATGGTAGAGAATGGTAGAAGATTATGGAAACAATTATCTCTAATGGAAGATGCAATGTTAATCCATCGTATTATGAGAGCACCTGAAAAAAGAGTGTTTAAAATTGATATTGGTAACATTAATCCAACCGAAGTAGATAATTACATGCAACGTATTATTAGCAAAATGAAAAAAGTTCCTTTTGTTAATAAAGATACTGGTGATTATAACTTAAAATATAATATGCAAAACTTAACGGAAGATTTTTATCTACCGGTAAGAGGTGGTGATAGTGGAACTAACATTGAAAACCTAAGTGG
>JACCEA010901557.1_pt1 | contig 13049 bp, 10 predicted proteins | sample 7449851 | NCBI WGS metagenome assembly JACCEA01 (sample SAMN15323453, study PRJNA562643) | freshwater metagenome | isolation source: river surface water | place: USA:Blue River Watershed | collected 2017-08-18 | reverse complement strand
GATATCATCCTTTTTGTAAGCAATAGAGAGTTTCTTGCCATTTGCTGTTGTGAATGTTCCATAAACACTGGCAATAGTCGAGCATTCACCATCAGTCTCACAACTAGTCAATGTGTCACTGCGACTCTTCAATCCTTGTTGTGCAATCTGTTCACCAGTATAACCTTGCAATTGCATTGTCTTCTGAGTATTTGGACGATACGTGTGTAGATGTGCTTGTAATAAGAATTCCGCTTGACGACGTATTGTCTTTGGTAATTGGGCACGTGGATCGTGTAAGAAAGTACACTTCGGACCATAGGCACATGTACCTGTGCAGACTAGATTGAAACATGGCAATACTCCACCTTTCTTAGAAGATGGTACAGGGATCGTGACGACTGGATTGATCTTGTTTTGGATCTGATGATTTTGATGCAAAGCGACTGAGAGTAAAGGCTTTGTAATATTTTGAACTCGACGAGCTGAGAGAACATGGTCATGATCTTCCAATGAAGACACTGACATCTCATCAAAGGCAAGTGTTGGCAAACCTTTCAATTTCTTTACTAATCGTTGATCTCTTTCACTGTCTGAAGTAGTTACCTCCTTGACAATCGCTCTTGTTATTGATGGGATCGTTTCCTCTTCATTCTTCAAAATACTAATATCGAAATCCTCACTTGCCAAACTATTACTTCCATCGATACTACTATCTTCCCCACTGCCTGATTTGCTCTCCTCCTCACCTTGTCCATCATAATCAATATCTAGTACATTGACAATGTCAGTGAGATATTGACATGACTTGGAAGAGCATTGTTCAATGTTCACGAAATGCTGATTGGGATTCGCACATCCTGGATAATTCGATTTGGTTGGGACAGGAATGGTCATTGAGTTTTGAATACATGATTTTTGATTCTCGGAAGAGACTTCAAATCTTGCGCGTGGACTATGTTCGTGCATTTTATAATATTGTTTCTTGTGATGATTGTGTCTTCGATTGAGTCTGATATAATGTCTTTTACCTATAATAGTAATTATCGAAATATTACTATGCATACAATTACGTGATTGAATTGAATTGTGAATCTGTATTGCGGTTGTATAAATGTGCTCTCCTTAGTTTGTACTGTTGAGAGTCTCTTATCTTTTCCTTTGTCTTATGAGAAAATGGTATATACCCGCTTATCTCTTGAAGTTGTTGGGAATTGTTTTGTGAGCAGTTCAATTTGTTAAGAGGCAAATTGTGTTGTGAGTTTCCTAACTCTTATTTGAAAGGAACTTATTTTAGATCTTCGGCAATTTTAAGATACGGCCACGTGTCATCGAAGAGTTGTGAGTCAGTCCCATCTAAAATGTTCCCACATGCCACGTTCGTTTTACAAGAATGGAAAATTCCATGGCCCAGGAGCGGAATGAGCGGAACGACTGTTGGGAGTGAGTAACACCTCGGAAAAGAATAATATTATTATACTCTATCTCTTATCTACGGCAGTTTAGAATTCGGCAGCTAGGAAACGATAATAATATCAACTAGTACCTTTTAAACTGTAACTGACACATGGATTAATTATATTTGAATCCTTGTTCTGTTGAATCATTTGCAAAGACACAAAGCTTCCAGAATGATTGGTTGTTGGGCGTTTGTTTTGGCTGCAACTTGTTCTGCAAATAAAATACTATCCAAAACAAAGATAATATTCCACGAAAGTTGAAAGAGAATCAAGAATGAGTGCACCAAATTGGTTAGGATTACTTCGTTGGACTATCGCTCATACCGATGGTACAAATGAATCGAAATTTGCTGAAATGAAAGAAGAAGATAAAGTTTGGTTAGAACGTGTTATGAAAGAAGTTGTACGTGATGATCCACAACGTATGAATGAAATCATGATCTCAATCAAGGATATCTTTGTACGCTTGGAGGAAGGTGCTATCTTGTCTGATGATGAATTCGAGACGATGGAAACTGATTTGGAAGATCTTCGCGATATCGTCGAACAAGTCGATATGGCACAAGTATTCGCTAAATTTCATGGTGCTACTATTTTACTACAAGTTGCAAACTGTTTGAAATTCCCACCTGAATTGCGCGCATTAGCATTAGGTGTAATTGCGACAGTCGCACAGAACAATATTGTCACGCAAGATTTATTTTATCAACAAAAACTTTGCCAGGAATTAGTAAAGACTTTTGTCTCCACTGACAATTTCCTTGTTGCTACAAAGGGCCTGCTCGCGATTTCCGCAATCACACGTGGACACGCTGCGGCAGAGGAACTCTTTGTTCAGGAATTCTCTCATGTGGTGATTCCACGTGCGTTGAATTCTCAGTATGCGAATTTAGTCAATCGCTTACTATTCTTTTGTAATGCATTGATATGTTCCGATCATGCTTCATTAGGGCGTATTGCGAAGCTTGTTCCTTTGCTATTACCTGGTGTCATTGAATATATTATGAGTGAAATTTCAATTGATGTGAGAGATAATTTGATGACGTTGTTGTATTCGTTATTGCATACTGAGGCTGCATGGACCGCAATGAATCGTCCTGCTACCATTACTGCTCCCTCTATTGAGGGTGAGACTACGGTTCCAGTGAGCAGTAGTCACAAGGAAGCGTTGTTGCAAGCATTGGCAGAGAGGGAGCAGTCATTGCATGGAGTCAATGAGGAGGACTTGTCTGCGGAGGATAAGGTGTTGGAAGTTAGTAAGATACAGGGATTGCGACTTGCTTTGGATGAACTCTCTGTGATCTATCCTGTATCTCTTCAACAGAGACAGCCTTATCGTGCTAGTGGCGGTGGCGGGGATGCCTCAGGTGATACCCAGCAAGCAGTGGAGGAAGAAACAGATCAACCGCAACCAATCCTACTCATCGCCCCGCCTGAACCTGTCGCTGCTCCACACATACCATAAATTGAATTATTTTGTTTGTAGATGAGATTATAGCATTGAAATAATTTTTCTTGTTTACACGTCGATGATATAATTAATCGTTTAGTTAACCATACCATCATTGCTTTTCTGTCTTTCATCAGACTGTCCTTTCAAACCACTAGGAAATCATTCTAAGATGTTTACAAATATCACCACTTCGTTGATGTAAGGCAAATAAAAGATATTATTGAAGAAAGAAGATAACTTAAAGAATTATTTTATACAGTTTCAATTCTTCTGTCCCTACACTAATATACACATCATGATTCTACAACAAATAAACATCCAAACATAAATTTATTTATTCAACTGACTCTTCATCAATAATGCCACATAATCTTCATAATAAATATTACCAGTTTCAGGATCTTTTGCTATCATCATAAATGACTCCAATTCCTTTGGACGAAATGGTGTGCCCTTTGTCGATAATAATTCTTCTAATAAATCCGATGAAATAAATCCTGTATTTTCTGTATCAATAGTACGAAATGCTTGTAATAGCACATCACCACTATCAGGATCCCACTCTTTTGAGGCAAGAATTTGTAACATTTTCTTTTCAAATTTTTGATAACTCACAAATCCAGTGGGTTCATCATCTTGCATCTCTGGTAGAATCTCTAATACTAACGCACGCTCTGTTGGGAAAGCACCAAGTGCTCTCATAACGGTACCAACTTCTTCTTGAATAATTGCATCAGCTTTTTCTTTATCAAAAAGGTCAAATGCTTCACGGATTTTTGCTTCCGTTTGTTCAATCCATTCTGCTGATTTAGTGTCCATGATTTAATGCTTCCTTTGACTTCCTATCCCTTCAAATCTACACGCTGCACAATTCTAATTTGATTACGTGCAACAGCCCCAAAGAAGGAGTCTCAAGAACGTGAATTATCAAATAATTGTGATCCGATTGCTCTGTGTTTTTTTTTCAAAAAGAAACGGACGAAAAATGTAAAAACGCGTTTTATGATGGTTAAAACGCGATTTTCCAACGCAATGGATTGTAAGTAAGTTAAGGGACACAGTAGTTTTGGATACCTGTAGTTCGTTTCGTCACCGTTAAAAAAAAAAAGCTTAGGGAACCCTAACCAAGTTAAGGGCACAGCACATGCATATAGCCATTGCATACTCAATCAGGCTGCTATTTTTAGATTCCTACACTATAGTTGGACGTACTACAGTCCAATTAGACAATGATTGACGAAATCGAGAATTTTGTCAATCATGCTTTACATTACAACATTCCAATGCCCAAAAGGTTGGTTAAATAATGTTGCTTGCTCAAATATACTTTTAATAAGTTACATGGGATACATTCTATTTGTCTAATATTGGCGCTATATGTAATATATGACTCAGTCACTTTACATTGGACATGGCCCATTACTATCGATATGGATTACTATCGATTCTCCATTGTTTAGCGTTCAATCATTACTCCAAATGCACATGTTTTTCATAAAATTAAGAACATAACTCAAGCATACATATACTTCATATGAATTTTAATCACAATAGAATCAACGAATCATGAAACAAATATATCGCAAATAAAGGTGTTTAGAAAAGAAATATGACTAGGCTTGCAATAATCCATTGGCTTTGTGTTTCTCAATAAACTTCTTACCTAATGGAACATTCCAAAGATCCGCTATAGTTCCTGCAGCAGGAAATCCATTTGTCTTCTTCAACGATTCAACATCCATCGGAGACAGTATTGTTGACCGCTCTTGAGTAAATTTATCCTCTGAGAGGGCAACCGTAGTAACCACTGCTTCTGCATCCATGTTAGACTGAGAACGTGCAATCAACTCTCCTGCGGCGTCAGTGATACGTGCCCCACCACTAAACATAGAGCCATCGAAGAACAACTTCGCAGCATCAAAATGTCGATAGAGTGGTAATGGCATCTTGGAAAAGAACGGACCGCATTTATTTGCAAACACTAATGGACATTTGAGTACTTTAGACAAGCCATTGCTGTTTAACAATGCAGTGCCTTGGTCCATGACTCGTTGCGGTGTGACAACACTCCTAACCGGCACCATACCACAGTGTGGCGCAAGTATCAGATCCGGCTGAATAGCGGCTAATTCATGCCATGTCTTTTCCAGATAATTCTCATAACAAATGGCTATTCCTAAGCGAACAGTCTCCTTTCCTTCGACTCCCAGTGCACTACCAGGTAAAGTAATCAATCTAGACCCTGCCTTATTAGGAACCTTGTCTTCACCAGAGAAGATAAAATTTTCAAATGCAGCAGGAGATGCTTTATGATGATGCTTTGTAATGACCCCATTAGGATGAGCCAAGAGGAAGGTGTTGAGGACTTCATTGGAGTTTGTTCGTTCCAATAGAGTGAATCCTAAATAGCAGCTAAGTTTGCTGGCAAGTGATGCCAAAGCGGCAGTTGTTGGTGCTCTCTTAGGATCAGGGCAGTCTCCATCTTCAAGCCTTTCCAAGAAAGGCCAAGACTCTTCAGGATCATATGAATATCCCGAGAAAGCTTCTGGTAATTGAATGAATCGAGCACCATCTTTTGCCGCCTTGATAATTTGTGGTGTTGCATGTTCTATACTTCGCAATACACCTGTCTTACCAGCGAAGTTAGGGATTTGAATAGCACCAATACGCAACATGAGTCCATGATGGTTGTTGATATAAAGTTCTATATTGATCTGGAGAGATATAAAGAAAAACAAATGGAAAAATGACGTTGTCAAAAAAAGGTTGTGTGGTGAGCGATATTATTCGGACGAACACACAAACACCTGCACATCCAGGAGTTGAGGTTGTGGGTTAACTCTTCCACACTGCCTTCCACGATCAACAACATCCACAAGAAGGAACAAAATATGGCTACGAACATCAGGCTATTGACTTTCAATATACTTAACATATTAATTGATCACTCACTCGAATACTAATGAGGATGTTCTTCAATAGACTACGTAACTAATATTTGACTACTGCACTGGAACAACTCAACACTAACTCGTCATACTTATCCTTACACTACACTACTTCCAGCCTAAATACCATATACGTTAACAATACACACTCACTATTACATCACAAGACAATATCCTCTTTGTTGGTTGCTTTCTATCGTGGTTCAATCACTATGTATAGAATTGCATTACACCATCATTAAGTTACAAACTACACGTAAAAACATATAATACAAGGAAAGACAAAAGAAACACTAAACTATCACCACAACTTTACTTGGCAGTATGATGCGTTAAACCAAGATCTTCAACAAAGCTTAATGGAGATACAGAAAAGCGCATACTAAGAGAGAGAGAGAGAGAGAGAGAGAGAGAAATGTCAGATATACACGTTACACCATAGTTATAATGTTACTTACCTCTTTTGTAGCTTTTGTCTAAACTTCTCGACAATATTCTCACTTGGTTCCAAATCCAATGAATGAAATTTACCAAAAATATTTTCTTCCGCTTGTGCAGGTGCTTTATTCACAGTACTAATCTCACGTACACCCGAGGCATCGACAGTCTTATCAGCAGAATCTCTACGCGGTGTCGCTGGAACAGGAGGGAGACCAGCAGCTTTATTCTTCTTCGATTCTAATTTCGCTTGTGCTTCGGCCGCTAATCTCGCCGCCTTCTCTGCCGCCTTTTGTCTCCTGACATTTTGTTCATGTGCCGATGAGAAGTTTCTAGCAAAGGTAACAAGCATACCAAAGAACTTCTTGGCAGGGTCATCATCGGATATAGTGCGATACGACTCACCTAATGTCATCATAGCTTTGTCTAAATGAGACTCTATCGTCTTCGCATTCTCTTGTAATACTGCTAGACGCGGTTTAGCAACAGCGAGGAAACCATCCAAACGATCGTATAGCGGTTTAGTGATCTGACCACCTTGTGATACTGCGAGATACTCTTTTGTATCGTCTAAACCAAGTTGTTGTGGTCCCCCGTCCTTGCCACTCTCACTATCGCCTCCTCCACTCTTTCTCTCATTGTCTTGAATTCTCTTCAACTCTCCCTCTAGTTTCTTCACTTGACTCTCTAACTGTCCTAGGTCTGCTATGACTTGTTTGAACGTCATATCCGCTGCTGCCCATAACGCCACCCAATGATCAGAGAATCCCAATAGGGCTGGTTCGTACCGTTGTGCGTACAGTGCCAAGTAGTTCATAAGTGAACCCTGTGTGGCGGCATCAGCAGCTTTCATCGTTGGTACCTTAGCGAGTGTATCGAATTTGATCGCGATCGCATTGCCAAACTTAGTCCCTCCGTTGAGATAATTGCCTACAGCGAGGACTAACGCACAGAGTCTGAACAGTCTCCCTTCGGATACTTCCAACTCTTCTACGGCCTTGCCCATTACAGTGAGAGAGTTCGCGACATCGTCAGCGAATCCAAACCATGAAAATGCCAATTCGTGACATTCCATACGCACGGACAAACGCGGTACACGACAGAGAGAGAGAAAGAGTCTCGACGCAGAGTCCAATCTATCCCTATCGGCTGCCCATGTATACTGTTTGATCGCAGTGATCTCCTCTTGATTAGGCAGAATAGAGAGCAATGACAGTGTGATCTCGTGTGTCAATACTGCGGGATCGAGAGTGATTATCATTTGCAGGACTTCCTCGGCATCTCGACGAAGCTTCCCGAGAACGATAAGAACGTTCTGCGTTCTCTTCCCATCCAACACTGCGATTAGTTTAGGGGAAGAGTCTCCTTTATCCACCTTAGCAGCGGGTTTGACCGCGTTAGTCGGTTTAGCAGCAAACCATTCCTCGAGTTCTTTGCGATGTTGTGCGGTCAGTATAACCCACCCAGTAGGGGTAGTTCCATCCTTACAAGTACAGTTATCGACTTTACTCTGTGAAATAGCACGAGACAATGCACTCAATGGATTCATAGAGATCGGCCGTTGAGATGCAGACGATGTCTCTAGTTGTCCAGAGGCTATTTTACCCCAAAAGGTCTGAGGAATGTCTTTGTCGGGAATTTTATTCCAAAATATGTTTTTCATCTTGACCGTTGGCTCGACTAGTTGCATCTGTGCTAGGATGGCAAGCGTAGCGGGATTGATCGCTGGGGTAGTGGAAGCACCGGGTCCGAAGGGGTTCTTCTTGACTACTCCACCGGCTGCACCGGGTAAGACTAACGCCCCAGGGCCCTTTGCGCTGGCGGTAGAGGCAGAGGGAGTGACGCCAAAGAAGACGTCGATCTCTGCCGGGGTAATGCCTTCCATCGCCATCTTCTGACGCACTGCGCCTTCTGGGAGCATTTTCTTCATCTTTTCGAACTTTTCAAATTTAGCAGGATCGAGCACTATAGCGGGAGGAGAGGCGGAGGCTGCAGGGGCAGCACTGGCAGGAGGCGTCACACCGAAGAAGACATCGATCTCTGCTGGAGTCAAACCTTCCAACGACATCTTCTGACGCACTGCACCCTCCGGTAACATCTTTTGCATTTTACGGAATTTCTCAAATCGCGGATCTTCTGCTGCGGGGGCGGTAGAGGCAGGGGCAGGAGTTGGCCCAGTAGGGGTAGTTCCTAGTGTACCGGCAAAGAATGCGTCGATCTCGCTATCTGGTATGCCCTCCATAGACATCTTCTGTCTGACTGCACCCTCAGGCAGCATCTTCTTCATCTTGACGTACTTCTCAAACTTCTCTGGTAACGCAGGTGCTGTGGACGCACTAACTGGTGCAGCAGACGTGGACGCACCGCCACTGGCAAGTTTCCCACTAAAGAAGTCGTCAATTTCTTGGTCAGAAATGCCTTCCATCGCCATCTTTTGACGCACTGCACCTTCAGGCAACATCTTCTGCATCTTCACATACTTCTGGAACTTCTCTGGTAATTCCCCAGTACTTCCTGTGGACGCACTAACAGGTGTGGCAGAGGTGGACGCACTAGCACTCTTTATCTGCAATAATAGCTCATCTCTCTCCTTAGTCACTTTATCCAGTAATGTCTGAATGTCCTTCATTGCACCGCGTAGCTTCACTATCTCCGGATGATCACTGCCTAATGACTCTCTACCACGTACAACCGACTGACGGTTATTGTGCGTATGTCCATCCGCACTGGTGCGGTTTGCGTGCGTTCCTCCTTCTGGTTCTCCGGTCAACTCTGCGATGCGTTGTTTGAGTGCTGCGACCTCTTTCTCACTATTCATTACTGCCATGGCTAGCTTACTCATTTGCTTATATCCACTGCCCTCTGACTCTGCCTTGTGCTGTAATAAGTCACGAATCGTCCTCTCAGGAAAGGCACTCTCTAACTGGTCATATAGGGCTACATTCGCTAATCCCCCTCTACGTGATATACGACGCACATTCTTAATACCCACAGCAATAGCATCCCATAGTGGTTCGGAATCTGTGGGGATAAGAAGTAGTTCTTGTAATACAACGAGTAATTTGGCAGATGTACCAGCAGCAGTAACCTCCTTAATTAGGAAGTCAACCACTTGTCTGACATCATTCAAATCAATACCGCAAGTATCAACAGTAAACTGTTTCTCTTCCATAACAAATGAACAGTATTCAGTATATAATTTCTTAAATTGTTCTGCCATACGCAATGCTATCTTTAATTCAAGGAAAGTTTGTTGCATGAAATAAGTAGATTTAGAAATAACAACGACAGAGCGCGCAGTCTGCAATGCATTTATCCAATGATCGCGATCTTCAGGGGATAAACAACCAAAGGCAAAGCATTCACCATGTACAGTAGCGATTTCAAAGACGGATAATTTCATCTTGTTAGCTAGTTCGAGTAATCCTGCATCATGGGAAGTCGAATTGCGAATGTCAGTGATGGCTTGGATTTGTATGAATGGGACGGGATGAGCAGAGACTGAATCGCCATCGTGACGGCGGAACACGAGACCTTGTCCTCCACCTTGTCCGTTCGGTCCTGTATCATCAAATATCGAATACCAACGTGTTTCAGGTAAGACAGAAGCACCACCAAAACATCCTGCAGGCATAACTAATGGTGTGACGAGTTTACCTTGTTGGCGCGTACTTTGAGCTTTACTTGTGGCGAGATCGGCACGTTGACTGTGCTTGTGTTGAGTGCCCGATAGTGAACCTGGCATAGATCCCGATCCACTACTATTCACACTGTGCATCGAGCCATACATGGACATGTTATTGACACTAGCATTCATGACTTCTGTGATAGACTGACGATCACCACGCATTGATTGTGAACGAATACCTTGTAATGCGACTAATTTACGTTGATCTGCTTTCATTTTATCCACATTCACAACCTTCTTTGGTGAGATTGATTTGTGACGATTCGACATGGCATTAGCAGTGGAGTTGATTGCTTTGGTCAATGGACTATTGGGAGGGGAGTAATCAGTCGTTGGTTCGACAAACTGCAATTCTCCTTCAACTTGAGCCAAAGCTGTCTCGCATTTCTCATCAAATCCAACATTGACTAAATCAGTGCGCAAGAGAGAATGAGAGTCGGAATCAGCACCAAGGATAAGAGAATTGACAAAGCGAAGTACGGCAGTCTTGACTTCAATGTCTTGATGTACAATCGCGTCACTCAGACATAGTAATGGAGTTTGATTACTAGTACGTGCTAGTAATCTCATACCACGAATGACTAGTTCAGTAGATGGTTCGGAATAACAGATGGCAGATAACATTTCAAGTACCTACAGAAGAGAGTACGAAGGTCAGACGATCGCAATAGAAGGCTAAAGATGGCGAGTTCTTACCAATAGTGCCAAATGCTTGTATTCAAATCTCAATGACAAGGCAATCGCATCAATCGAACCAGAGACAGAGAGAAAACCTTTCATACCCATCACATTATTCATGACAAGTTTACTACACAGTAATATCTCATATAGTAATGCTGCTTCAACTTCATCCATACACTTATGATTGGTCCTAGTTAGGATTGCTTTGACCAAGATAGCAACACCATCACTCTTTAAAAATGCAGACATAGTCTCCTTATTTGCTGAAGACAACAACACTTTCAGGCTCAGTAGTGATTGAATATCAGGAGATTTTGATGTTCCGATTTTGTTTAACAGGGTTTTCTCTTTTTCTCCCCAAGCAATAACTTTACTCGCACTTTGTTGACTGACTGCACCAGTTTGCCCTCCACTACCACTGCTACTGCTACCCGCTCCACCTTTCCCTATTCCACCACCATTGATTTGAACAAATTGCCATTTTCTTTCAATCGATTGCGATTCCATCAAACGTTCGATCGTGGCAGGTGGGACGAGAGTGTCTTCTAGAACTGCCAAGTAGAGCTTTTCGACTGTTGCTTTATCAGGCATTTTTGGTTCACTGGTTGATGTGGTAGGTGGCTGACCACCACTACCACTACCTTTACCAGCGGGTTTCGACATTGTTGTGGTTTAAAGACTGTGATGAATTGATTTCCTTTATTTATTAATTTACTCAAGTAATCTTTCTTTGTTGGGCTTTTGGGCGATCCGTTTGAAAATCCGCCCCAGCCCCAACGGTCAAAGGAGAAGAAGTATATCTTCGCTATATATGCTCATTTCTGTGTCATAGCATTTGCTTGTGCTTTTTTAGCTATAGTAGGGCATCACAGCTCAAAAAATTAGTAATAGTAACTACTCCAATGCAACCAACCAGCAACCATGCATGGACCAATATCAGAGGATAGTGAAAGTGAAAGTGATAATATCTCAGAATATAGCACATCCCCATTAGATATTCGGTCAAAAATTGCCAAATATAGGACTTTGAGAAACCGTTTCCAGAGCCATGATGATGGCGATTTCTTTAGTTCGTTTGATGAAGAAGAATCTTGGAGTAATAAGCATCGCGCATATGATTATAGCGATATTGATTGTCGCGGCAAATATGGCGGTGGGGAAGAATTAGACGATTCAGATGATAACACTCCTGCCACTTTCTTGGTGGAAATTTCGGAGTTGCGCGGGCAAGGTCGCAATTCATTGGATAAGGTATCGAAGCTTCAAACTTACAACTAAGGAGTCCTTATATTAGTATTGAATAGGAAGGAAATAGTGCATTACATTTGGCATGTCATGGTGGTCATGAAGAGATTATCAGAGAGTTGTTACAAGACGAGGCATTCGAACTGCTTAATTCTGTGAACCTGGTAATATGTAGCTAATACACCCTGCTATGTTATATACTGTGATATCTAACGAATACGAATGTATAGAATGGTGAGACTGTATTGCATAAAGCGTGTCAAAGCAAGAATAGGAACATCGCAAAATTGATACTCGCGGACCATAAGTTTACTGCTCTGTCTGCACGATGTGGCAGTGAGGTATGTTAATGTTTAACAGTTCGTCTTTTAGTTATTCTTATATATCAATCCTAAATTAAGGTTTTGACTGCTTTGCATGTTGCTGCCTATCAAGGATATGGGGAAGTGGCAATGGCGTTGATTAGTAATTTATCAAGCGAAGACATTAACGCGAAATCCATTGTATGAGTTTCTTTCATTCCCTTTATAATCATAGCAATGATTTGCTGTCTTCATAGGGTGATATGACAGCTCTTCATATTGCCAGCCGATGTGGTCGTGAAGAAGTTGTCGATGTATTATTACAATCTGAAGCATTTACTGAAGTTAATGCGATTACGAAGGTATTTTATCGTTCCTTTGATGACCGCATGTTCATGCTTATAAGAACTTTGATATTGTAGGAAGGTGAAACAGCATTGCATTTGGCAAGTGTTCATGGCAGTCCAAGTATTGTGAAGAAATTAATTTCCCATCCAAGATGTTCAATGTTGACTTTTCGCACTTCCAAGGTAACGATTTAGTATTGTTAAAACGTTTTGTTTTAAACAATTATTTCTTCAGGGACTCACTGCACTACATCAAGCGGCAATGTATGGAATGCTCGGGGCAGTGAAAGTCTTGGAAGAAGAAGGAACATTGATGCAAAATGAACATGCATTGACTAATGAGGTAAGTATTCAATTTATTGACAAGTAATTGAATCCTTTATGGAGGGTCATCTATTGAACAGAATCATTGTAATGCATTTCATTGTGCTTGTTGGAATAATAGAGAAGAAGTTGTTACATATTTTATTGAAAAGGAATACGATTATTTTAAGGTAATAACAATCTC
>JACCEA012403815.1_pt1 | contig 13051 bp, 12 predicted proteins | sample 7449851 | NCBI WGS metagenome assembly JACCEA01 (sample SAMN15323453, study PRJNA562643) | freshwater metagenome | isolation source: river surface water | place: USA:Blue River Watershed | collected 2017-08-18 | reverse complement strand
GGCACCTTCGGCGATTACAACCTCAACCCCTACAATCCTATAGAGGCGCCAAGGCTTATTATGATATTTAAGAAAAAGCATGCATAGCACCCTGCCGCAGTGGCTCGTAGAAATTGATCACAAAGTGTGGTTCTACCTCAACACAAGGTGGCACACCCCCCTGCTCGATACCGTGATGCCCTTCCTGCGCAATCAGTGGTTCTGGGCTCCGCTCTATCTGTTTCTGCTGTTGTTCATGCCGCGCACATTCGGCAAATATGGCTGGCTATGGTGTGCAGGCTTTATTGTCACCTTCGGTCTTTCAGACCAGCTCAGTGCGCACCTCATAAAGCCCATTTTCGGCAGGTTGCGCCCCTGCAACGATCCGGTCCTGTCCACCATCACCCACCTGCTGGTGGACTGTGGCAGCGGCAAGAGTTTCCCCTCTTCGCACGCGGCCAATCACTTTGCACTGGCAGTGTTCAGCGGTGTGACCCTCAGCCACATGGCCCGCTGGGTATGGGTAGCCGGGCTTCTTTGGGCAGCATCGGTAGCGTATGCGCAGGTTTATGTGGGTGTCCACTTTCCGCTTGATGTTACAGCCGGCGGACTGTTGGGAGCCGGAGTGGGCCTGCTGACCGGCAAACTGTTCAACAACAGGTTCCGGCTCTCTCTGTAACTTTGCCCGTACCCATCTACAATGGAATCTGCAGCGATATGGAAAACTACAAAGTACAGCTCATAGAAACCCTGATGCTTATCCTTGGCTACATAGGAGTAAGCTACATCAATAAATCACTCATAGACAGGGTGCTGCGCAAAGCACAATTGCCGCGCGCCCGTCGCAAGATCATCATACGCGCGTTCAACTTCCTTACCACACTCACCGCTGCCATCTTTCTGGCAGCCATCTGGGGCCTTCGCCAGCACGAGATAGCGGTGTTCGTCAGCACCATCATCACAGCGTTGGGTATTGCTTTTTTCGCGCAGTGGTCGTTGCTTTCCAACATCACATCCAGCATCCTCATTTTCTTCAATCACCCCATGAAAATAGGCGACACCATCAAGGTGCTGGATAAAGACTACCCCTTTGAAGGAGAGATCACTGACCTGTCCTACTTCTTTGTTTACATCCGCACACCCGATGGCGAATCTATTACGATACCTAACTCAATGATTCTGCAGAAGTCTATATCGGTGCGCAGCAAAGACGCCAACAGCTAACGATACAAAACAAAACAGGCTGCACCAATGGGTACAGCCTGCAGTACTATCTGATATCCATTACTACTTTCCGAAGCTCTCGGCAAAGTACTTATGGAAGTAAGGAATGGTCTCAATGCCCTTGTAGTAGTTGGCAACATCATACTTCTCATTTGGCGAGTGTATGTTATCGTTGTCCAGCCCGAAGCCCAGCAACACGGTCTTCAATCCCAGCGTCCTTTCAAACAGTGCAATGATAGGAATGCTGCCACCGCCACGGGTAGGGATCGGCTCCTTGCCAAAGGTCGTCTGGATAGCTTTTGCAGCCGCCTGATACGCTGCAGAATCAGTAGGTGTAACCACAGGTTCGCCACCATGATGCGCGGTCACTTTCACCTGCACACAATCGGGCGCAATCGCCTCGAAGTGCTTCTTGAACAGGTCAGAGATCTCGTCAGACACCTGATTGGGTACGAGGCGCATTGATATTTTGGCATACGCCTTTGATGGCAACACCGTCTTGGCACCCTCGCCAATGTAGCCACCCCAAATGCCATTCACCTCCAGTGTTGGCCTTATGCCGGTGCGCTCCAGGGCAGTGTATCCCTTCTCGCCCCAGTCTTCTTTCACGCCCAGTTCAGCCTTGTACTCGGCCAGATCGAACGGTGCGTTGTTGATGGCCTTACGCTCGGCATCAGAAAGCTCCTGCACCTTGTCGTAGAAGCCAGCCACTGTAATGTGGTTGTTCTCGTCGTGCAGCGATGCTATCATCTTGCAGAGAATGGTTGCAGGGTTGGCTACCGCGCCACCATACACACCACTGTGCAGATCGCGGTTAGGGCCGGTAACCTCTACCTCCATATAAGCCAAACCACGCAGACCGCTTTCAATAGAAGGGTGCTCCATGCTGATCATCGAAGTATCAGACACCAGCACGATGTCGGCTTTCAATTTCTGCTTGTTGTCTTCGAGGAACTTGCCCAGGTTCACAGAACCTACTTCTTCCTCACCTTCTATCATCACCTTCACATTACAAGGCATAGAGTTGGTCTTCACCATTGTTTCCAGCGCCTTGATGTGCATGTACATCTGCCCTTTGTCGTCGCAGGCACCACGTGCATATATCTTACCGTCTTTGATCACCGGCTCGAAAGGGCCACTGTGCCACAGGTTCAGCGGATCGGCAGGCTGCACATCGTAGTGGCCATATACCAGCACGGTTGGCAGGCTTGCGTCAACGATCTTTTCGCCATAAACAATAGGGTGGCCGGCAGTAGGGCATACTTCAGCCATATCGCAACCGGCACGCAGCAGGTGCTCTTTTACAGCATCTGCACAGCGGGCCACGTCTCCTTTGTAATTGCTATCGGCACTTACCGATGGTATGCGGAGCAGCTCCAGCAACTCATCGAGAAAGCGTTCTTTATTCTGAGATTGATAATCTTTCCAGGCTTGCATTATTGATTGATTTTGTAGTTGATTGATAGTTGCCCCGGCAAGGGCCTGTGACCTTAGTTGATGCTGATCAGTTCCACATCAAATATCAGTGTACTGTTAGGCCCGATGGTTGGCCCCACCTGCCTGTCGCCGTAGCCCAGGTGTGGTGGTATGAAGAAACGCCATTTGCTACCTGTACCCATCAGCTGCAGCCCTTCTGTCCAGCCCTTGATCACCATGTTCAGCGGGAATGATGCCGGCTGACCACGTTTCACTGAGCTATCGAATACTGTACCGTCGATAAGTGTACCGTGGTAATGACAGGTAACAGTATCGTACTGTGTAGGCTTGGGGCCGTTGCCTTCCGTAAGTATCTCATATTGCAGACCGCTCGGCAGCTCGGTGACGCCTGCTTTGGTCTTATTGGCCGCCAGAAATTCCTGACCGGCTTTGAGGTTCGATTCTGCTTTTTCGTTCTTCATTCTGAAAAGTCTATCTGCGAGGTTCATTCAATTTTTTGCCCAAAAGTAGGCAAAATAAGTATGCTCCGATGCTGCTTTCAGGAAGGATACCCCGGCACATAACCCACAGACAATCAACCCAACGAATTCAGCGTCTTTTCTTTCTCGTTCTTGTACAGATCGTAGTGAAAATGATCGAGTTTCCTCAGCAGATATACCAGATGCTCCTTTTCCTGCATACTCAGATTACCCCCTATCAGATCTGACACTTTGCTCATTTTGCCGAATGCCTGAAACAACACACCCTTGCCCATATCGGTAATGTGTAGCAGCTTGCTGCGGCGGTCGTTGGGGTCATCCTCCTGCGCCACCAGCCCCTGAGCCAGCAAGCGTTTGATGATCTCCATGCCGGTAGGTTTTTCCTGTATGTTCTTGGCTATGAGTTCGGACTTAGATAGCTTGTCGAAGGACAACAAAGTGGCCAGATAGCCAAATTCGTCGGGCGACTGGATGATACTGCCTTCCAGTGCCTTTTTGCTGTACATTTTGGCATATCTGTACAGGTAAATGACCATTCGGGCAATGGTCGTCTCGATCTGCTCTGTAACAGCCGGGTATTGTTTGTGCGCCTCGCCCACCCTTTCATCCAAAAACTCCTCCTGTCCCTTGCCACCCAATATCCACCGGGCAAACCCTTCGCTGGTTGGCGTTACTCCTCCCTCTGAACCTTCATACTGTTCAGCCAGATCAATAAGTTCTTTGAGGAAAGCGTACTTCATTCCAACGCAAAGGTAAAAAATCATTTTTAATACAAAAACATTCTTTTTATTATTCTTTTTTCATGTTTTCATCCTATTTTTGCGCCAAATTAATACTAAAACATACCAAAATGAGAGCTTCATTGTATCTGTTCATTGCGTTATTGCTTGTTCCTTCATTAGTATTTTCCCAATCGAAAGGGGTTCTGAACGGAACGGTTCGTGACAAAAAGACCCAGGAGGGACTAATAGGCGCTGCCGTGATACTGGAAGGAACCGGATTGGGCGGAGTGACCGACACCAACGGTAACTTTAGAATTACCGACATTCCCACCCGGTCTTACAATGTTCGTTTTCAAGCGCTGGGCTATGAAGATCAGGTTCTATACAATGTGGTGATCACATCGGGCAACGAGCAGATAGTGAATGTGGAAATGGACAATGGAAGTGGTGTGGCGCTGAAAGAGGTGGTGGTAAGAAAGAACCCTTTCAGCAAAAGTGCTGAGACACCTATGTCGCTGCAAACGCTTTCTGCTCAGGAAATAAAGAGCAATCCGGGGGGAAACTTCGACATTTCTCGTGTGATACAGGCTTTCCCCGGCGTGGGTGGCACATCGGGCGTAGGTGGTTACAGAAACGACCTGATCATTCGTGGTGGTGCCCCCAACGAGAACGTGTACTATTTGGACGGTATAGAGGTACCGGTGATCAATCACTTTGCCACACAGGGGTCCGGCGGTGGCCCTACGGGAATTATCAACATCTCTTTCATCGAGGACGTGAACCTGTACACAAGTGCATTCCCGTCAAAATACGACAATCCCCTGTCGGGTGTCCTACAATTGAAACAACGCAAAGCCAACCCCGACCACAGTCAGCACAACATTCGCCTAAGTGCTACGGAATTGGCGTACAGCACCGACGGCCCGATAGTGAAAGACAAACTCACCTACATGGCCTCTGCACGCCGCTCTTACCTTCAGCTATTGTTCAAAGCACTGCAACTGCCCATTCAGCCATCTTATTGGGACTTCCAATACAAGATAGACTACAAGATCAACAAGAAGCTCTCATTCTATACTTTGGCCATTGGCGCAATCGACAATTTTTCGTTTATCACTCCTGATAACCTGACTGCAGAGAACGTGTACACTTTGCAGTCGAACCCGCTGATCAACCAATGGAGCTACACCAATGGATACGGACTGAAGGGCCTTGCAAAGAATGGGTATTGGAACCTCACGTTCAGCCGTAATATGCTGAATAACCAACTGGACAAGTATAAAGACAATCAGAACCCATCTGAAGCAACACGTACGCTTAGAATAAGGTCAGTTGAAGCCGAAAACAAAATGCGCTTCGATCTGAACAAATCGTATGACCGATGGAGTTATAGCTTCGGCGCAATGAGCCAGTACGATCAATTCACCAACGACCTGTATACGGTGATACGCGCTGAGGCGCGCGATACAAATAATGTCGTAACAACTCCGGCCATCACGGCAACCGGCAATACAGCTATCAATTTCTGGCGATATGGAGCCAACGGACAGATAGCGGCAAATTTTTTCGAGAAAAAAACAGTTGTGTCCTTCGGAGTGCGGGTTGACGGAAATACATTCACCACCGACGGAGCCAATCCTTTTAATACATTATCGCCACGCCTGGCGGTTTCACAAACCTTAACACCTCAATTCAAACTTAACCTGTCGGCCGGTCGATACTTCAAGATACCAACCTATACCATACTCGGTTATAAAGATGCAGCAGGAAACCTGGTGAATAAAGGAGCCCGCTACGTGCAGAGCGATCATCTGGTGGGTGGCTTCGAGTTCCAGCCGGAATGGCAAGGTGCACGATTCACGCTGGAAGGATTTTATAAAATGTACAACAACTATCCGGTATCTGCCAGGGACAGCATTTCGCTGGCGAACAAGGGAGGTGACTTCGCTGTGTTTGGCAATGAGCCTGTCACGTCTACAGGCAAGGGCAAAAGCTATGGTGTTGAATTCCAGTTTCAACAGAAACTTACTCGCAACTTATTCACCATTCTGTCTGTGACGATATACAACAGCGAATTCACCAATGGCAACGGAAAGTACACACCTGCATCCTGGGACAATGGTCAGCTGATATCACTGATAGGTGGCTACAAGTTCAAGCGCAACTGGGAACTGGGCGTGAAATTCCGCTACCAGGGCGGTGCACCGTACACGCCATACAATATGGCAGCATCGCAGGCCAACTACCTAACACTCGGAACCGGTGTGCTCGACTACAGTCAGTTCAACACGCTTCGTCTGGGTGCATTCCATGCAATGGACTTCCGCGTGGACAAAAAATGGAACTTCAAAAAGTGGAGCTTCGACCTGTATCTTGATGTAACTAACGCCTATGGCAGTGTTCAGCCGGGCTTCCCTAACTATACCTTCAAGCGTACGGACGACAACACCAACTTTGCTACCACTGACGGTAAGCCGCTTAACAGCAACGGTAGCAACGCGATACCCGTTCTACTGGACGGCGGATCGGGCACAGTGATACCGACAATCGGTTTCATCGTAGAGCTGTAATAATACTCCTGTTACAATTTAATGTGGCCTTGCAGAACTAACGGAGTTCCAGCAGGGCCACATTTTCTATGTGGTGGGTATGCGGGAACATATCTACCGGCTGCAAGCGAACGATCTTGTAAGCCGCATCTAGCAGTTGCAGGTCGCGCGCCTGGGTAGCAGGGTTGCAACTTACATACACTACCCTTGGTGCGCGCATCTTCAAAAGTTGATTGACAAGCTTCTCTGTCATACCTGCACGTGGCGGGTCGGTGATGATGACGTCTGGTCGGCCATGTTCTGCAAAAAACGCATCAGTACATACTTTCTCCACATCGCCCGCAAAGAACTTACAGTGTGTGAGGCCATTCAACGCGGCATTCTCCCATGCATCTTTAATAGCATCTTCTACAACCTCAATACCAATGACCTTTGATGCACCTGCCGAGCAGAAGATACCGATACTACCGGTGCCACAATAAAGGTCGTAAAGCACTTCCTTGCCTGTGAGCCCGGCAAATTCGCGTGCTACACGGTATAGTGCTTCAGCCTGTTTGGTGTTGGTCTGAAAGAATGACTTCGGAGATATCTTGAACCGAAAATTCTCCAGTTGTTCCTCAATGTGGTCCTTGCCTCTCCAGCAGATCACCTCCTGGTCGTGGATCGTGTCATTGACCTTACCGTTGATAGTGTATTGTAGAGATGTGATGCCGGGCACATTGTCCCATATATGCTGCAGCAAGGCCTCGCGCGCCTCTTTGTCTTCGTGATGGATCACGAGATTAACGAGGATCTGACCGGTGGTGGCAACGCGTATCACCACATTGCGCAACCAACCATACTGCGCTTTGAAATTGTAGTACTCAAGGCCGTGTTTCGTTGTGTACTCGCGCAGTACTGACAATAAAAGATTAGTCGGATCTGTCTGCAGAAAACAGGTGTGGATGGCCACTACTTTATCGAAAAGGCCCGGTGCATGGAAGCCAAGCGCAGGCTCCTGCTCGAACTTTTCATCGCGCTCGGCTATCTCTTCAAATGTGCGATAACGACTGGTAGAGAAAGTGAACTCGAGTTTGTTGCGATAATAACGCTCATTGGCACTACCAATAATGGGTTGTATCTCCGGCAGCTGCACCTGCCCGATGCGGGAGAGCTGATCGGTGACCTGTTGTTGTTTATAGATAAGCTGCTGACTGTAGGGGATCATCTGCCACTTACAGCCGCCGCAGACGCCAAAGTGCTGGCAGAAAGGGTCTACCCTCTGTGGTGATGGTGTGACCAAACGAGTGGCACGCCCCTCAGCCCAGCTTTTCTTGTCTTTTATGATGACCGCATCGATAACATCGCCGGGTACTACACCGGAAACAAACAGCACCTTGCCGTCGTCTAAACGGGCAATGCTCTTACCCTCTGCTGCATAAGATTCTATGGTAATGCCACTGAGCGGCGCTGCTTTCTTTTTCTTCTTTCCCAATTTTCAATAATTAAGGGAGCGAAGATACTGGATTTACAGGCGTATATGCCAGTCGTATGACAAGAAGATATTAGTTGAACGGACTAAGTACTTTAACAGCCCGCATACATCAATTCAATGATGCGCACTACCTCGCGGCCTTCTTCTGCGCTGGTCATGATGGTATGGCCGTTGATGAGCACGTCCACTACATTCTGTATCACCTTGTCGTGATTACTCATGGACCCCTGATACAAGCCGTAGTCGTTCGACTTGGCTGTGATGTTGATAGGAGGCAGTTCTTCGCCCTCCAATTGCTGATACTCTATGGTATTGAGGTACTGTCCACCGATCTTCACAGTCCCTTTCTCGGCAAAAATAGTGATGGACCCCTCCATGTTCTTGTTGTAAGAGCAGGTGGTGAAACTGAAATTAATGATAGCGCCATTGCCTGCACGCATCACAAAACTGCCAGTGTCTTCAACCTCTGTATTGTGTTGGTGGGCGTAGTTACCAACCACGCCCGTGGCGGTCTCAACAATTCCGTTCAGGTAGTAGAGGATGTCCACAAAATGACTGAACTGCGTGAAGAGGCATCCTCCGTCGCGCTGCTTGCTGCCGCGCCAGTCGCTACCCGCATAGTAGGCATCGCCACGGTTCCAGAAGCAGTTCACATCCACCATAAACACCTTTCCGAGCCTGCCCGAACCGATCAATTTCTTTACTTCCTGCACAGGGGGGTTGTAACGGTTCTGCTTTACCGCAAAGATCTTCCTGTTATTACGCTGCGCAGCGGCTATCATATTATCGCACTCCGATACGCTGAGCGCCATAGGCTTCTCTACCACGGCATGCATACCTGCATCCAGCACAGCAATGGTGTGCGGCTCATGCAAATAGTTGGGAGTGCAAACACATACCACGTCCACCCCACCGGCCTGCAACATATCTTCAATCGAGGAAAAATACTGCACCCCATCGGGCAGTGTTGCTTTTACTGCATCATTTAAATCACAAACTGCAACGAGGTGCGCGTGTTCATTGTTCATGATCTGCACCGCGTGCCTGCGACCAATATTGCCGTAACCAACTATTGAAAAACGTATCTTTTGCATTGACGATCAAAAGTATAAAACCTAAACGGAACATACCATGCAAATAGTGTGCCGCAGAGTCATATAAGAAAATAGAAACACATCAGATCCGCGCGGGCACATGTACAACGCTACCGTCCACGACTATTGTTCCCTCATCGGCCATGGCCCGAAGTGACCGGATCACCTCTTCCTTACGGCCAGGATACGCGGCAATCAATCTGTCAATGCCTATCCTGCCCTCGTGCTGAATAGTGGCCAGCAGTGCTTTATTCAGCGCTGTTTTGTTAATTGGTTTTGTTGCTTTCTTCCTGCACACATCACAATGACCGCAACTTTCAGGGGGTGTTTCGCCAAAGTACTCCAGTAATATCTTCTCCCTGCAGATCTCCTTATTCTCCAGAAAACGGATCATAGCATCGGTGCGCGCCTCGTGCCGTTTGCGCAGCATGGCTATGTGGCGGGTATCGATGATGAGGTGCCGCGCATCTACCCGGTAGTGATGGAACAGTAGCTGCGGCCCATCACTTGGCCTATTGTATTCCAGTACTCCCATTGCGGCCAGCTTTTCGAGACAAGCTATCAACTCGTCGCGTCGCATCCGCAACTGCCGAGCTATCGCCATCTCGCGCACAGGTGTGGGAAAATGAAAGATACTATTGTACATACGAAGCAGACCAACGATGACGTAGTCGAGGGTCGGGTTCATCTGCTTGATAGAGTCCAGCACATACCTATCGGCTGTGAACATGAGTGTAGCCGGATTGTACACAGAATCCGTTAATGTCCAGAGGCCCTGCCTTTCCAGTAACTTGAGTGCATAGATGACCCTTCCCAGCTGAAACCCGAAGCGATGACAGAACTCTGAAAGATCGAACGAGAAATAACGATCGGGTTGCGCGCTTATAGGCACCTGTAAATATTCTGCAACAGCCTGATACACCTTCCGCAAGTAATCCTCGGGAGGAAACTGAATGTCGGCACTCTCTTTTAAACGGAAAATATCAGCATTATTGAACAAAGTGAGTGCCGCTGAGGGCGCACCATCGCGCCCTGCCCTACCCGCCTCCTGATAGTAGGCCTCCAGGTGCTCAGGGGAATCATAATGGACCACCATGCGCACATCTGCCTTATCAATCCCCATTCCGAAAGCGGTAGTAGCGACCATGGTACCCACCTTTCCGGTCATCCACAACTGCTGTGCCTCTTCACGCTTTTCGCGGGCAAGCCCTGCATGGTACACAGCGGCAGGCACACCATTCTGATCGAGGTAGGTGCCCACCGCCTCGGTGAGTTTCCTGCTGCGGCAATAAATAATGCCTGTTCCGCTACCTACATGCTCCAGTGTATCGGTATTCTTCCGCTCGCTGTAGCGAACTTCATAATTGATATTCGGCCGGAAAAAACTCTGCCGGAAAACGACAGGATCCTGCATCTTGAGCTGCTGTTGAATATCCGACTGTACGTCAGGAGTGGCTGAAGCGGTAAGCGCAAGCACAGGCACCGACGGGAACAGCTCGCGCACTTCTGATATGCGCGTGTAGGCCGGCCTGAAATCGTGCCCCCACTGGGAGATGCAATGCGCTTCATCCACGGCAAGCAGCGATATATCCATGCCCTCCAGAAACTCGCGGAAACCACGGGTCTGCAATCGCTCGGGCGACACGTAGAGAAGTTTGTAAGCTCCTTCTATGGCATCCATTAGCAACTCCTGCACCTGGTTATAACGCATGCCCGAATGGATACATGCCGCGTCTACCCCCATTGCAACTAACCGTTCCACCTGGTCCTGCATCAAGGCAATGAGCGGAGATACCACCACACACATACCCGGTAATACTAACGCAGGCACCTGGTAACACAGCGACTTGCCGCCACCGGTGGGCAAAAGCGCCAATGTGTCCCGGCCATCCAGCGCGCTGCCAATGATATCTCGCTGCAACGGCCTGAAGGCGTCGTATCTCCAGTATTTCTTCAGTATCTCTTCGGGCGTTGGTGCCTGCATTTGTCTTTGCCTAAAGTGCCAAAAATACAACCCATCTGCGCCATTTCCGCACATGGTAAAAAACAAAACAGGCGACCATTGTCGCCTGCTCTGAAAATTAAAACCCCAAATAGATCAATACCTATGGCAATGTAATGGTCTTCACCACGCCGCTTGGCAATGTAAGTTTGGCCTGATTATCGCAACTAGGTGTGTCGCCATAATTCAGTGTGCGGGTAAGGCCGCTTGGCAATGTGTAGGTTATGGTGCCCGATTCGATCCACTTGCAATCCAGATGCACTTCCAAAGGTGTGGCTGCTGCAATGGACACATTTACCACTCCGGCAGGGCGAGTGATCGTACCCGAGCCTGTTATACGATAAACATCATCTGTCCAGTCGAGCGGAGTAGCGGCACCAGCTACCCATGTGCGCACCCGGCTCCAGCTGGTGAGGATAGTAGTGCCGTCGGCCTTAGTTATGGTGCCGGAAACTGTAACATTAAAGTACTTCTGGCCTGAGCTATTCGTACCCATATTGGTCACAGTCTTTGTACCTTCTATCTTATTGTCATTCTGGTAATAATTGTCGAAGGTGACTGTGTGAGTGCTGCCACTATCGGCATACTTGCCGGTATAGTTGATGATGATCTTGCCCCTGCGATTGCGGCCGTCTGCGCACAGGCAATTCGTAGGTCCGAAATCTACCGTGATCGTAGAACCCGAGTGGGTAACAGTGGCGCATGCACTCGTCTTGAATGCACCCGAACCGCCACTAGGTGTCACCGATGCCTTGTCGGCAATGGTCTGCACATCATCATACATCTTTTCAGACAAGTTCTGATCTGTTGCGTAACCCGTGTCCTCAGTCACGGTGGTTGAGTTGTTGTTATCATCTTTCTTGTTGCAGGCAGCAAGCAAGGTCAGTGTCAGTGCAACTGCTGCAGCACCTGTGTACAATTTGAATTTCATTTTCTGCATGGCTTGTGTTTTTTATGGTTATTTATCTTGTGTTCGGATATTATGACTGGGCAATTACCCTCGGGTTTAATTGTAGCAGAAAATTATCTGCCGCGTGCGCCTCCCTCCCTACGCTGCTTTAGTCGCTGCAGCAAGATCAACCGGAACTCGCGCTCTGCTACATATACGTCGGCCACCTGTTTGGGGTCGAGCACCCGTGCGAAACGTTCATTATACCTGCGTTTCAGGGCGATAACATCCTGCTGATAATCAAGGTCAGCTTCCAGGTACTGGCGTGCAGCCATTCGGTCGTCGCCATCATCTGCAGCCTGTAGCTTGTATTTCTTCAGATAAGGTTTGCGGAGCTCCACCATGTCCTTTTCATATTCCCCGAATACAGGAATAAACTTTGCCGATTGATCTTCAGTAAGCTGCAGTCGGTCGGTAATGTAGGCCACTTTGGCGGCATGTATCCGCTGCACAGGTCGCCCCTGACGACCATAAACACTCGTGGCCGCCATCAGCAATATCAACACACATTTTAGGATCAGTTTCATTTTCTACTTTGTTTTTAGTTGAGTTCCCAACCTGTTTCATCCAGATAGGTAACAATATCATCGGGTCCTACTTTTGCCTGTTGCACATAGGCTTCCGCATTGCCGGAAACAGCATCGGGCACCGCAAGGTACTCTCTGATCTCGCGCTCATTCACCCTCGCCAGCAGCCTGTCGGGTGTTATGGTGTTTCGCCCCAATAACATCCATGCCCCCACCCCCGCCATCAGCAATACTACTGCGGCAGCCACCACTCTAAGCCAGCCAAGTTGCAGCGTACCTCTGTTTGTCGCTTTCGTTGCCTTCATCGTAATAACATCGGGCAACGTATCGAAATAACCCACCGGTACTTCATAGGGCAATTCAGCTTGCAGAATGAGCGGCTCGGTAGCAATGTTCATCACACGTTCGTCCAAAGCAGCAAAATATCCCTCCGGCACCGCATAGGGCATTCCCTTGGGCATACCCGCCAGTGTGCTTCCCATCTGCTCCAGTTCAGTCTTTACCGCGTCGTTCATACTCATTAAGACAGTTTATTGTGTCTGTGGTTTAATGTTGTTTCAAATATTCCTCCACCTTTTTCACCGCATGGTGATAAGATGCTTTCAATGCACCCTC
>JACCEA010684660.1_pt1 | contig 13055 bp, 17 predicted proteins | sample 7449851 | NCBI WGS metagenome assembly JACCEA01 (sample SAMN15323453, study PRJNA562643) | freshwater metagenome | isolation source: river surface water | place: USA:Blue River Watershed | collected 2017-08-18 | reverse complement strand
TAGATAGGAATTGAACCTATATAAGTATGGTTAACAGCCATATGCTTTACCATTAAGCTACTAAAGATAAATAAGTAACAACGGATTTGAACCATTAACCTGCTCGTTGTAAGCGAGCTACTCTACCGATTAAGTTAGTTACTTTTATTTTATACAACAACGGGATTCGAACCCGTGTTTTCAGATTATGAGCCTGACAAGTTAACCGCTACTAAATGTTGCATTTTATAATAATGTTATTAACATTAATAAAGAATGGGGATAAATAAATAAATAAAATAATAAAAAAATATTAAAACAAATTAATGTGCAATCTGTATTAAAAAAAGATATAAAATATAAAGATTTAAATTCGGTATTTTTTAAAAATAATTTGTTTTCAAAAAATATAATTTTTAAAAATTTAATATAATAATATGAGCCATATATACCTAAATAAATTAAAATTATAGACAATTCATATTTATAATTTTGTATTAATACAAAAAATAAATAAAGTTTGCTAAAAAAACCGCAAAAAGGTGGTAAAGCTGCTAAAGAAAAAAATAAGAAACAAATTGTAAAAGCAAATAATTTATTATAATAATACAAATTAGTAAAATGTGTTAAAAAAATAGAAAATTGTATTTGTTTAAATTTTATTGAAAAAAGTTGATTATAATAAAATATTATAAAAATTGACCAAAAAATAATAGACATAATTAAATAAATTATAATAAAAAAAAAAGAAGAAATAGTACTATCATATGAGTTTTCTAATAAAACGCATAGCACTAATCCAAAGTTACTTATAGAACTATAAATATATAATTTTTTTAATCTTTTTTGCTTAAGCATTTTAAAAAGCCCAAAAAAAACTGAATATAAACCGACTATTAAAAAAAAATATTCAAAAAAAAATAAAATATTATAAAAAGATAACCAAATATTTATAAATAAATTAATTAAAACAATTTTAGGTATTGTTGAAAAAATAATTGTTGAACTTAAAGGCGAACCATCATAAATTTGTGGAAACCAAAAATGATAAGGAGCTATAACCAATTTAAATAATAAAGTATTTAAAATTAAAAAAGTACCAAGAATTAAAAAAATAAAAGAAAAATTTAACGAATAATCAGAAAAAAAAGTAGTTAAAAATAAAATTTCAAATAAATTTAAAGTACCTAAACTGCCATAAATAAGAGCTGAACTAAATAAAAATACACCTGAAATTAATGAACTCGATATAAAATATTTTAAGCCAGCTTCACTTGAAAATAATGATGTCCTATCAAAAGAAGATAAAATATAAAATCCAAGCGCTTGTATCTCTAAACATAAATAAATAGATATTAAATTATAAGAATTTATTAAAAATAATAATCCTGTAATTGTAATTAATAAAATAATAAAATATTCAAAAAAATTTAATTTTTGTATAACAAATCCTCTCCAAATAATTAAAAAAAAGCTTAAAAAAATTAATAATAAAAGAATTTTTAAATTTTGTGTTTCAAAAGTATTAAAAAAAAAAAAGTTATCACCAACTGAAATAAAAGAAATATTTAAAAGTAAAAATAAACAACAAATAGTTATTGTTAAAACTTGAAAAAATATTTCAATATTTAATATTGGATATTTAAATTTATTAGAATAAGCCATTATAGAATTAAAAATTAATAATGAAACTGAAGAAAAAATTAAAAATCCTTCTGAAGTGTATAATTTAAAAAACATAGTCATATTTAAAATTTTACTAAAATATAAATAGAAATTTTTTAAAATTTAATATTTAATTTAAATAATGAATAAGTTTCTACAAAATTTAATAATTTAGTATTTTGTGTTATATTTTTTTGTTTATAAATATATAATTTAATCAAGGTTTTTTGTAAATTTGAAAATGGTACAATTATATAGAAAAGTAATATATAATAAGTTATTTGAAAAAAAAATATAGTCCAAAAAGATAATGCAACCCAAATAAATAAATCAAATTGTGGCATAAAAAATATACACTTATTAAATAAACTTTTTAAAAAGTAGCTTGTTATACATTAAGATTTTAATTGCTTAGTACCATATAGAGAACGTCTTGTTTTTCTTTCTAGCAATCCATCAAAATCATACTTACCACGAATACCTTTATATTTTAATCCTGGTAAATCTTGTGTTCTACCACCACGAATTAATATATTATTGAACTTTTTTAAAGTGTGACCTTCACCAGGAATATAAACGTCGATAATTAATCCAGTCCATAGTTTAACTTTAGCTAATTTTCGTACAGCAGAGTTTGGTTTTTTAGGATTACAAGTGAAAACTTTTTCACAACTTCCTTTTTGTTGAGGATTTTGCTTTAAAGCAGGTGTTTTATTTAGAAAAGTTTTTTTAATTCTTTTAGTCTTTAAAGAAATTAATTGATTAAAAGTCGGCATAGTTAATGCTTATAATGATGACCAAAAGTATCGCTTAAAAACATACAAAAAATTACTAAAAAAACATAAACTTGAATTAAACTTACACAAAACTCTAAAATTAGTAAAGGAACTAGTTGAATAATTAAAATACTAATAGTTAACGATAAAAAAAAAGAGCTTGAATTTTTAATTTGACTTAAAGCAAAGATAGTATGTAAGCATACTTTTACAATAACGTGGCCAGACATAATATTTGAACATAAACGACAAATAATACTAATGGGTCGCATAACGTAAGTTAAAAGTTCTACAGGAAATAATACAATAGCTAAAGCTATTTCAGTACCTGGAGCATAAAAAGTTCTAAGAAATGTTATTTTACGATCTAATAAAAACCAAAAAAAAATTCCAAAAAAAGTTGGAATACAGAAGGCTGTTATAATAGCAAATTGACTAGTTAAACTCATAAAAAGGGGTAGATTTCCACTTAAATTTAAAAGTAATAAAAAAATACCTAAAGCAAAAGTTATAGGAAATATAATTTGCTGATAAAATTTTACATGTATATGCTTTTCTATAATAGATTGAATAGCTATATAAGATAAAAAAATATGAGATTCTAATGAGGTTGGAATTGCATAAAGAGTTAAAGTTTCAGAATTTAAAATAATTAGGATAGTATATAATGTTGCTAGTAAAATTATAAATAGACACAAGCTTACATTAGAAAAAGTAAAATCAAAAAATCCAATATTTAAATTTATTAAAGGAATTGTTAAAAATTGTTCAAAAGGATTATTATACATATATGCTATTCAATAATAAAGGATTTGAACCTTTTATTATGCATTTAATATAAATAATTTAAAATTTAGTTATATTAAAATTTTTAATTTTAAAAATGTTTTCTAAAAAAAATAGAATAAAATGTAGATACTATAGTTTAGACATAAATAAAATATAATTAATATTTTAAAAATATTTTTTTAGAAATAATTAATAACAATAATAAATTTTAAAAAAAATATTTTTTGGGAGATTATATCTTAGAATTTTTAATATATGTAAATTAAAACTTATATATAAATTACTAGAGTATAAAATAAAATTAAAATTTTCTTTTGCTTTTTTATTTACATGTGGTGATTTTAAAAAAGTTTTTTTTTTTTTTTTATAGGTAAAGAAATTAACTTATAATATATATTAAATTTAATAAAAATTAATTTTAAATAAGTTAGATAAGAAAATAAAAGATGGTTTGATACGGAACTATATTTAATTTTTATAAATTTTTCATTTTTTTTCATAGGATTTATATTTAGTAAATAAAAATAAATTTTTTTAAAATTTTGTTATAAAAAAGCTTTAAAATTATTTTTTATAAATAATTTATATAGCAGAATACCCACTAATTCCTTGTACAACAATAGGCATAAAACCATGATTTACACCACAAATTTCACTACATTGACCATAGTAAAGTCCAGGACGTTTAATAGTTAAAGTTGCCTTTGTTAAACGTCCAGGACAAGCATCAACTTTAATTCCAAAAGAAGGTATAGTCCAACTGTGTAGAACATCTGCTGATGTTATAAGTAAAATTATAGAACTATCTGTTGGTAAATAAAGTCTATTATCTACGTCTAATAATCTATAAAAGTTACGTTGATTTAAACGAATATCACTTAAAGCTTCAAACTGTACAGTTGTATGGATTTCTTTATTTAAACTAACTTTATTTAAAGGAGTTAAATCATCCGAATTTACCATATAAGAATCAAAAGATACTGCTGTGTTTTCATATAAGAATTCATAGCTCCAATACCATTGATGTCCAATAATTTTTACTGTTAAATCAATAGATTTAAAGTCTTCATCTAATGCATACAATAAATTAAATGATGGATAGGCGATACTAACAAGCAGTAAAGCAGGAACAATAGTCCAAAAAACTTCTAGTTCTGTAGAATGACTAAAAAAACGCTTAGGATAACGTAATTCGTTATCTAAATGAGATGGTGAATACAATATACTTAAAAGTAGTACAATAATTATTGAAACAATAATTATTAATTCAAAACAAATTAAATCATATAAATTAATCATCCACTCTAAAATATTAGTAGCAGGGTCTTGTGTTGTGCATTGATAATGTTGAGGTATATCGCAAAAAATTTGCATAGATATTAAAAGATATACACAAAATAAAAACAAAAATATAAACATATATTTTAAAAATTAAAAAATTTTAATAATCAATAAATTTAAAAAATGTAGTAAAAAATTTTGAAAAAAAACGTTTTTAAGAACCAATAAAAATAGTATTAAATTTTTATATAATTTTTATATAAACAATAAAGATATTATAAAGAAAATAATATAATAATAATTTTACATTTAAAATATTTATAGTAAATTTTATAAGTTTAATATATTACTTATATAAATTAAAAATTTTGATCAAAATAATCTATAATAATACTAATCAATTGATAGGCAATTAAGAAAGTACCAACATGATATATTATTCTAAATCGTATTTCAGAAATTAATTCTAATTTTTCTTCTGGAGTAAGATTTTGTAATTTTTTTATTAAATCCAAAATATATTTTTTTAATGTGGATATTAAAATTTTTTTTTTTAATAAATCCAAACAAAATTTTAAAAATGATATAAATTTAATAATTAAGTTTTTCATATTTTAAAATTTAGTAAAAGGAAATTTACCATTATATACATAACCAAAATGTTCATAAGTTAATCCAATTAAAGCATGTTGTATTACTCCAACAATATAAGCAGTACCTAATAAAAAAAATAATGGAAGAAGAAAATGTCTAAAAAATATATGCCAAGCGTCTTTTAATGTTTTCATATTAGACCATTTAGTAGAAATTAAATCACGCTCGTACTCAATACAAGCTAACATGTCTTCTTTTTCTTGATTGTAAAAATTATAACAAATATCTATATATTTTTTTAATACTGTAAAAAAAATAGTACGATCTGTTATAATATCAAAGAAAAAGAAAAAAAAGTTTTCGAAAATTAAAAATAATTGTTTAAAAAAAAATATAAAATTTAAAAACAATTTTATATGTAAATTTTTTAATAAAAAAAATTTAGTAAAAAAATTGATATAATAGCCGCTCCATTTAATGAACATGGCAAGAGCCACTAAAATCAATTTTTTTAACATATTAAAAAAAATCATTTTTTATTTTTTTTAACTTTTCAATGTAAAAATCAAAAAGTGTAGTTATTACTAGAATTCGATTATTTAAATCAAAATATAATTTATTTAAAAATTTCTGTATAATAATAAAATATAAATTTAAAACTTTAAAATTATAAGTAAAATTACTAAAAAAACTAAGAGTAGGTAAAATAAAAAATATAATAGAAAAATAAAAAATAGTACAAAACATTCCAATAGTAGTAAATGGTTCTTCTACTGGTTGTTGACCAATCCAGCCTAATAATATAAAATTACTTGCAAAAACCCAAATTATAAAAGTATAAATATTTCGAAAATTAGGAGCTTTTTTATTAGAATTAAATAGAGGAAATACTAATAAAGATAAAATAGATAATATCATAGCAATAACACCACCTAATTTATTAGGAATAGAGCGTAGTATAGCATAAAATGGTAAAAAATACCATTCTGGAACTATATGTGCCGGTGTAACCATAGAATTTGCTTCAATATAATTATCTGGATGGCCTAATACATTAGGAATAAAAAATACAAAATAAGAAAAAATAAATAAAAATATAAAAGTTGCATATAAATCTTTAACATAAAAATATGGAAAAAAATTAATCATAGCGGGATGTACACTTGAACTGTTAGAATCTAAAGCTAAAGGATCACTAGAGCCTACATTATGCAATAGAGCTAAATGTATAAAAGCAACAGCCGCTAAAATAAACGGTAAAAAAAAATGAAAGCTATAAAATCGATTTAAAGTAGCTTGATCTACAGAAAAACCACCCCATAACCACTCAACAATTGTTGATCCGTAAATAGGTATGGCTGAAAATAAATTAGTGATTACAGTGGCACCCCAAAAACTCATTTGTCCCCAAGGCAACACATAACCCATAAAAGCAATGGCCATTAATAAAAAAAAAATAATAATACCACTAATCCATAATTGAATACGCGGATATAAATATGAACCAAAATAAATATTTCTAAAAATATGAAAAAAAATTACAAAAAAAAACATAGAAGCGCCGTTAGAATGTATATATCTAACCAGCCAACCATTATTAACATCACGCATAATATGCTCTACGCTAGCAAAGGCTAAGTTAATATCAGGTACATAATGCATTGATAAAAAAAGACCTGATAATATTTGAATAATTAAACAAATACCACTAAGAGCTCCAAAACTCCAATGATAACTTAAGTTTTTTGGGGTAGGATAGCTGATTATATGGTCATGCAGGATTGTTAAAAAAAAATTATTAATTAAACGAGTATTAGTCATAAAAGATAGTATAAAAATTCTAGTTAATAAACTGTTTGTTAAAAATGTAGCTTGTAAGAAATAAGATTAGGAGTTTTAGAACCGGTATAACGTAAGAGCGTATTGTATTAGTTTATCTTGTTTTTTGCCATCTATAATGAACATTTGCACGATTATTAAAAGATTCCATATTGTTTTCTTCTAATTTTAAAATAGAAAAACAAGTTTTATTAGTTAAAAGATCAATAAATTCTAAATATAATTTGTTTTGTAAAGATATTTTAGCTAAATTTTTTGAAATACTTAAAAAAATCCATTTTAAAGCTAAAAAAAAACTACGATTAGTTTTAATAAAAAAGGGTATGTAAGTAATTCGTTTTCTAGATGCTACTTTTTTTAATTCAACACGCGTAAATAAACGTATAAAAATCTTAGCTAGTAAAGTAGAAATACTATAATTTAATGAATAAGACATATATTCAAAAAGATTATTTAAAATTAAATACCAATTTGATTTTTTTCCATTATTAAATGTTGTAGTTACAATTTTATTAAAAAAATTAAAAAAATAGGGTATTAATTTTTTATCTTTTGTTTTTTTAGTTTTTTTAATATTTGTTTTTTTAGTATTTATTTTTTTAGTATTTATTTTTTTAATATTTTTTTTAATATTTATTTTATTATTTTTTCTTTTTTCAAAGCTATAATTTTTTTTTTTTTTTAAATTTCGAGTAATAAAAATAGAATTATTTTTTACATAAGTTAAATTTTTCATTAATTTAACAGATTTTTGGCCTGCTAAATATTTTTTAATAAAAAAAAAATGAAAATTTTTATTATGATAAACTTTTAAATTATTTTTATAATTATTAAAAAAAAAATTAATATGTAATCTTTTTAAAACAAATTTTAGATGTTTTAATTTTTTATAAATAAAAATTTTTTTTTTTTTTTTTAAAAATACTTTATTTCTTTTAAAAAATTTTATTTTTTGTTTTATTTTTAAAGAAGATAGCATAAGATATTGTATTAAAAAGAACCCCAAATATAAAAAATAAAAAATAATAAAATCCAAACTATATCAACGAAATGCCAATACCAAGCTGCTGCTTCAAAACCAAAATGTTGTTCTTTTGTAAAGTGATCAAAAAATAATCGATAAAGACAAACAATTAAAAAACATGTACCAACAAAAACATGAAAACCATGAAAACCTGTAGTTAAATAAAAAATAGAACCATAAACACTATCTGAAATACAAAAAGGCGCTGTTTGATACTCAAAAATTTGAAATAAAGTAAAAATAACACCTAAAGCTATTGTTAATGTTAAAGAAATTGTTGCTTGAGCTTTATCACCAAAAACAATAGAATGATGCGACCAAGTTAATGTAGCTCCTGAAGTTAAAAGTAAAAAAGTATTAAGTAATGGTATACCAAAAGGATCTAAAGTTACTAAAAATAATGGAGGCCATACACATCCTATAGCAAATCCTGGATTAAAGCTAAAATAAAAATAAGACCAAAAAAAAGCAAAAAAAAACATAATTTCTGAAACAATAAAAAGAATCATCCCTAAAGATAAACCTTTTAGAACTTTTTTTGTATGATGACCTTCAATAGTACTTTCTCGTATAACATCTCGCCACCAACAAGTTACAGATGATAGTAAATGAATTAAAGAAGATTCAATTAAACTAAATCCATCTTCAATATTGTGAAAATAAGCAGCAAATCCAAAAGTTAAACCTAAAGCACCAATTGAAGAAAAAAGAGGCCATGGACTTTCTGAAACTAAATGAAAACTGTGTTGTTGACTACAAATAATTTTTTTTTTAATAAATAATAAAAAATAATACGCTAAATTAATTAAAATCATATTAAATTTAAAAAAAGATATAAATTTTAAAATTATTTTATTTTAAAATTTAAAATTTTATAATAATTATAAAAATATTTAGACCGTAAACCTTGGTGTAAAAAAATTTGACCAAAAATATTGTAACGAATAATATTAGTAAATAAAATTTTATTTTTCATAATATTTATTTATTAGATAATTTTTAAATTACCAAATTGCTTTTTTAAAGCCAGGAATAATACCAAAAGAAATAAGCTCTCTTGCATATAATCTTGAAATTTTTAATGATCGGATACTTTTAGAACGATTAGACAATATACAACGATTTGTATATTTTGTTGATATGCGTTTTCTTTTTCTTTTTAAATTTTGAAAGCAAATTAAATTATATAAGTTGTAATTTTTTTTAAAATAAAAATAAGATAGCATATTTCTATAAATAAAGCGCTTTAAATTTAATTTGACCTCAATTTTATGAAATTTTTTACGAAATTTAACATCTTTTTTTTTTAAATAATACATAAATTATTCCCACTCAAGTGCTCCGACAAGCCAGGCATATATAAAACCAAAAATTAATTCAAAAATAAAATCAAGCATAATAAAAAAACTAGATAAGGAAAAAAAACTAATATTTAAACTCCATGGTAAAAAATAAACAGTTTCTAAATCAAAAATCAAAAATAAAATAGCAATTAAATAAAATCGTATATCAAAAGTTGTTCGCGCATCTTCATACGGATCAAAGCCACACTCATAGGCGGATAATTTTTCGGTGTCTGGATTAGTAGTGGATACTAAAAAAGAAAATAACAATATAGCTATGGACAAAAAAAAACAAATTAAAAAAAAAACACAAATGAAAAAAAACTGTTGTTGAAAAAACATAAAATAATTAATTATTAAGTAAATAATCTTTAAATTTATAAAAACATAAAGGCTGTTTTAATATAGAATTTATATCTTTATAATTTAAATTTTCTAAATTTTTTAAAATAACAACTTGAGATGTATAATAATCAATTTCAAAAATATAAGGTAAAAATAAAGTTCTACAATAAGCATTTAAATTTTTTTTAAATGAATATTTTGAATTAACCGATAAAACATCTCCTGAATATAAAAATTTTTTAAATAAAAAATTTGTACTTACATTTTTTGAATATTTATTAATAGATATAAAACCTTTTTGGCATGCAAAACGCGCAAAATATGGACTACTAAAAAATTTTAATCTCCATAATATTATATCAACACGATATTCTGATTGTAATAATAAATGTGATAAAATATCTTTTCGATTTTGAAATTTAAAAGATTTAAATAAATATTTTTTAAAAGATTTTAAAGAAATTAAACCAAAAAAATATTTAATAATGTTATATTTCATAAAAAGAGTATTTTTAAATATATAACGGGATTTAGCTTTTAATTTTTCATTTTTTTTTATAGATAAAAAATCAAACAAAAAAAAATTAAATAAAAAAGTTTGTGTTTTTTCTTTATAAAACTTTGCTTTATGTCTAAACTTTAAATTAGATTTTTTTTTTAAAATATTTTTTTGTCTAAAACAAATATTTTTATATCTTCTAGAAATTAAATAAAATTTTAATTTTTTAAAAAAATTTAAAAATTTTAATTTAATAAAAAATTTTTTTTTTTTAAATATAGTTAATCTTTTTTTAATAAAAGATAATTGCGCTTTAAATCTTGTAAAAGTTTTTAAAGAAGCATACTTCATATTTCTTTTATATTGTTTTTCATAATAATTAAGTTGCGATTTTATTTTTTTCCATTTAGGTCGTTTAAAATTAATAAGTCGTTTTTTTGAAAAAAACGAAAAAACATGAAATTTATCTTTAAAAAAATAAGAATTAAAGCCTCTCATAAATTTTATTTTTTAAAAATAGAACTTAAAATTAAACTAAAAAAGATTAATTTTTTATAGTCATCTAAATCACTAATAATTTTATAATTAGAGAAATCTAAATAATCCATTGAATTAATACTTTGAATTAAGTATACTTTTTTATATAAAAAAGAAAAAAATTTTGCTTTCGACAAGGGATAATTCATTATAATTGAACTTGCTAAACGATTATAATTTGTAAGCTCTGGGAAAAAAAAATTAAAGTTAAAGTTACAACGCCATCTATGGCGCTTACGCTTAAAAAAACACTTTAAAAAATGAATAGTATCTTCTGAACTAACCCAGTAATAAATAGTTGTTTTTTTTTTATATTTTTTTATATATCTAAATAATTTTATAAATTGCTTAAAAGATTTTAGTAAATCAAATAAAGAGATTCTTAACAAAGATTTATTTTTAATTTTTTTTTTTACTTTTTCTAAAAAAAAGTTAGAAATTTTAATTGTTGAACTATCTAATAAAATAAAATCAAAAATTATTAAATTATATAGTAATGTTTTTTTTATTATAGATGTATTCATAAATTTTAAATTTTTTTTGAATATTCTTTTAATTTAAATTTTTTACGTGTTTTAATTAACAAACCTTTACCAGTAAATATATTAATTGGTCTATAATTATATAATAAATAACAAAAATTACCAATTAATGATTTACTATAGCTTTTTATAACAATTTTTTTTTTAAATAATTTTATAAAAATAAAAGAAGGTATATTTAAAAATATTAAATGACTATAGCCAAGCTTTAATTTTAATCCACTATTAGAGTTATCTATAAAATTAATTTTATAATTATTACCACGAACATAAATTGTTTTAAAAATATTATAATTTAAATTTTTTAAAAAATATTTAAAATTATAAAAAAAATTAAATAAAATTTTAAAGTTAATTTTTGAAATAAAAAAAAAATATATTGTATTATTTATATAATAAAAATTTAAAAAAGATGGCAAAAAAAAATAAATTTTTTTAAAATTATTGTTTTTAGAAATAAAAAAAAATCTAGAATTTTTAAAACAAAAATACTGTAATTTTAAATTTACAGGAATATTAAATTTTTTAAAAATAAATGAATTATTAGAAAAATCTATTACTTTATTTAACATAAAAAAATAATGTCCCTCCGATTTTAGCTTTTTTACATTCTAAACTCGTTAAATATCCTACAGGTGTAGAAAAAATATAAAGTGCTTGCTTTTCATAAAGTTTACATAAATCTTTATACGAAAAAAATAAAGAACGCGAAGGTTTTGAAATTAAATTTAAAGTTAAAAAATTATTAAAATTTGTAGAATATTTTAATTTTACTACAATTTTTAATTTAGTTTTTAAATCTTTTTCTAACCAAAAATCTTGAATTAAACCATGTTTATATAAAACTTTAGAAATTAAAATAAATTTTTTATTAAAAAAGATTTTTAATATGTTTTTTTTTAAAAGAGAAGTATTTTTTATTATAATTAGAAAATTAATTAACAATTTGTTCATAGTTCGTAGGAGTAAAAAAATTTTAGCTAAAACTATTGGAATCGAACCAAAGAAGAGCGAAAACCGCTAAATAAATTAAACATTAAAGAAGAAATTCAACAATTTTATTAAGAATAAGTGTTACTAAAGCCTTAATCTGTAAATAAATTTGTTTTAATCTAGAACATAAATTTTCATAAGCTGCTGTTGCTTTTTCATACCCCTCTTCAACGTACCATTTTCTAAATTTTCGATAAAAACGAAAGCCAATAAGGCGCTCATCAATAAAATCATGAATTCCCCAAAAAATAATAAATCTTAAAGAATTTAAATCATCTAAAATATAGCTTAAATTATATTCTTGTCTACGTTTAAAATCTTTTGTATCCATTTTAATATAATCTTCTAAAAAAATAATAAAATTACAATAATAACGCGCATGTAAATCTATAACGCGGTAATATGGATGAAAATGATATCCAGTAATAGTTTCATATACTAATAATAAAAATAAAAATAATGAAAATAACGAAATATACGAACCAAAAGATGCAATAAAGTTCCAATCTTTAAAGGCGTCAGGATAGTCTGGTATTCTTCTAGGCATTCCTGCTAAGCCTAAAAAATGCATTGGAAAAAATGTTAAATTAACACCTAAAAAAAATAACCAGAAATGCAGCTCACTTAAAACTTGATTATATCTTAACGCAATAATTTTAAAACACCAAAAGTACACTCCAGCAAAAATACCAAAAACAGCCCCCATAGATAATACATAGTGGAAATGAGCTACAACATAATAAGTATCATGCATTATTTGATTAATTCCTGAATTAGATAAAACAACACCTGTAACACCACCAATTGTAAATAAAAAAATAAAACCTAAAGCAAAATGAATTGCTGTAT
>JACCEA010022537.1_pt1 | contig 13069 bp, 10 predicted proteins | sample 7449851 | NCBI WGS metagenome assembly JACCEA01 (sample SAMN15323453, study PRJNA562643) | freshwater metagenome | isolation source: river surface water | place: USA:Blue River Watershed | collected 2017-08-18 | reverse complement strand
CACAGATTTCAAAGTTCCTGGTCCAGGAAAATTAACCGTAACTTTCACGCCTACCGATGGCTCCAAGCCAATGGAATTTAATGTTTTTGATTTCCCATCCTCAGGCGTTGCTATGGCGATGTACAACCTTGACGAATCCATCAGAGACTTTGCTCGCGCTTCATTTAATTATGGAATTGCGCGCAAGTACCCGGTCTATCTCTCAACAAAGAACACAATTTTGAAAGCATATGACGGACGTTTCAAAGATATCTTTGCTGAGATTTATGAAAAGGAATTTAAAGCGGAGTTTGAAAAACTTGGTTTGGAATATGACCACCGCCTCATTGATGACATGGTCGCTACTTCACTTCGTTGGGAAGGTGGCTATATCTGGGCCTGTAAGAATTACGATGGCGATGTTCAATCAGATACCGTCGCACAAGGTTATGGATCACTTGGTCTCATGACCTCAGTTCTTATGTCACCAGATGGCCGCACTGTAGAAGCAGAAGCAGCGCACGGAACTGTTACTCGCCACTATCGTGATCACCAAGCTGGCAAGGCAACCTCAACCAATCCCATCGCATCAATCTTTGCTTGGACGCAAGGTCTACAACACCGTGCCAAGCTAGATAACACTCCAGAAGTTGGTAAGTTTGCAAGCGCTCTGGAAAGAGTATGTATTGAAACTGTCGAGAGTGGAAAGATGACGAAGGACCTAGCACTTCTCATCAGCAACGATGCACCGTGGCTTAACACGCAAGAATTCTTAGCAGCAATTGACGAGAATCTGCAGAAAGCCATGAAATAGGTAGAAATCAGTAAAAAGAATCCAATAAAAAAGCCCCCGAAATCGGGGGCTTTTTTAATTTCAGAATTACTTGAGTCGTTTTCCGTCAGCCACATTAAATAGATGAACAGAATCACCCTTTGCAGTAACTGTGACGACTTGACCTGATTTCGGTGGGTTCTTTGGATCCCAACGAATAATTACTTGTGCGCCTTCATCACTTGCGTTAGCAAATTTGAGCGCCGAATCAACAGGTTTGCCGTAAACGAAAGCATCTGCGCCAAGTTCTTCAACAACTTCAACTTGGACATCAAATCCCTTGCTCGATGGCGAGAAACCTTCAGGACGGATACCAACGATGACGGATGAACCAGCAGATGCAGGAACATCAACATCGAGACCGCCAAGTTTTGCTTTACCACCTGAAACTGGAGCGATGAGTAGATTCATCGCAGGTGAACCAATAAAGCCCGCTACGAAAGCATTTGCTGGATTGTCATAAAGATTTCGTGGTGTATCGACTTGTTGCAATAGACCATCTTTAAGAACGGCAACGCGATCACCCATAGTCATAGCTTCTACCTGGTCATGCGTTACATATACAGTTGTGATTCCAAGACGGCGTTGTAGCGCAGCGATCTGGGTGCGAGTAGCAACTCGAAGTTTGGCATCAAGGTTTGAAAGTGGTTCATCCATCAAGAAGACTTGTGGTTCACGAACAATGGCGCGACCCATTGCGACGCGCTGGCGCTGACCACCAGATAACGCTTTTGGCTTTCTCTCCAAATATGGTTCAAGATCCAAAAGCTTTGCCGCTTCAAGTACTCGGCGATCGCGCTCTTCCTTTGCAACTCCAGCTATCTTGAGAGCGAAGCCCATGTTTTCGGCGACAGTCATATGCGGATAAAGGGCGTAAGACTGGAAAACCATCGCGATATCGCGATCTTTAGGTGCGACATTTGTGACATCACGATCGCCAATGAGAATTGCGCCGGTATCAATTTCTTCAAGACCTGCGAGCATGCGAAGTGATGTTGATTTACCGCAACCCGATGGTCCAACTAAAACAAGAAACTCACCGTCATTAACAGTGAGATTTAGTTTGTCGACTGCAGGAGTTGTGGTTCCTGGATAGATGCGTGATGCATCTTTGAATACGACTGATGCCATTTTCTCTTCCTTCTCCGGGCAGGTACGTGCCCGACGGTCCGTTGGATGAAGCAAGTCCACGTCTCTGTGGATGCGCGAAGGTTACGCGCGAGGTGAGCGTGAGGGAAGAGGCCTACCTCATAATTTTTGGCGTGGCTAACGGGTGGTCTTATACCCTGAGAGTCCTATGGACCCTGGCGGTGCGCAAGCGTTCAGCGTCGGAGGCTTCGCCTTCGACCTCGGAGTCGTAATCCTTTTTATCCTTCTGGGATCAATCTTTGTCGCGGCTGAAATCGCTCTCATCTCACTGCGCGAAGGCCAACTCAAGTCTCTCTCCGAACGTAGCAAGCGCGGGGCGCGAGTTGCTGCTTTGGCTTCTCACCCCAATCGCTTTTTAGCTGCAGTTCAAGTCGGAGTTACGTTGAGCGGATTTTTATCTGCTGCCTTTGGCGCAGATCGCTTAGGTCGTTATGTCGTACCTCGACTCGTTGATGCTGGTTTGAGTCAAGGTGTCAGCGAAACGCTTTCCCTCATCGGACTTACATTAGTGATTGCGTACTTTTCATTGGTCTTTGGCGAGTTGGTTCCAAAACGTATGGCGTTGCACTCCACAGAAAAGATAGCGCTCTTTGTAGCCACTCCAGTGGCAGTTATCTCGCGACTTTTCCGGCCGTTGATTTGGCTGCTCTCACATTCATCTGACTTGATCTTGAAGGCCTTTGGTATTGATCCCAAAGCTTCGCGAGAAGATATCTCTGAAGAAGAATTGGTGGATCTCGTTACTGGGCATAAAGCTCTCACTGAAGAAGAGCGAGACATTGTCGAGGAAGTTTTTAACGCTAGTGAACGCCAAGTCCATGAAGTCATGGTGCCGCGAACCGAAGTTGATTTCTTAGATGCTAATTTGCCAGTAGACGATGCAACGCGGATTGCGGTGGAAAAATCTCACTCACGTTATCCCGTAGTTCGGGGAAGTAGTGATGAAGTAATTGGATTCATTCACGTCCGCGATTTGATGGAACCCGAATATGCGGGCAAGAACGTCCCAATTATGAACCTCGTACGTACGATTATGTTCCTACCTGGGACTAAGGGCGTACTTCCTGCGCTCTCTGAAATGCGCGCACAACGCCAACAAATCGCCATTGTTCTTGATGAATATGGCGGAACAGATGGAATTGTGACCCTTGAGGATCTCGTTGAAACTTTGATTGGCGACATCCACGATGAATATGACGAGCAGACTGCAGAAGTCTCGAATCAGTCTCGCACGGGCGATTATGAGATTGATGGTCTGATTTCATTGGAGGATCTTGCAGAGCAGACTGGATTAGAAATTCCAGAAGGTCCTTATGAAACCCTCAGCGGATACGTCATGCATTCTCTCGGACGCATCCCCGAGATCAACGATGTCATTCACATTGATGGTGCGCGCCTAACGGTGTTGAACATGGAAGGAAAGCGCGTTGGAACCCTGCTGCTCTCGCAGTTAAAGACCCAATCGTCGTGACAGGCTCCGTTATAGGCTGCCTTACACGAATTGTCATATGACGAAACTACGAGCAGAAATTGAGAAGATAAGCCAATGAAGCGCGTGCTCTCTGGAATTCAACCCACAGCTGATTCATTCCATTTAGGAAATTATCTTGGAGCTGTTAAACAGTGGGTGGATCTACAGAAAGATCATGATGCTTTTTATTGCGTCGTCGATTTACATGCACTCACTGTTGAAACGGAACCTGCGCTATTACGCCGCCGCACTCTCGTTGCAGCTGCGCAGTTGATTGCACTCGGCTTAGATCCAGAAAAATGCACTCTCTTCATACAGTCTCATGTTCCAGAACATAATCAACTCGGTTGGGTACTGGAATGTCTTGCTGGTTTTGGCGAAGCAAGTCGTATGACGCAATTTAAGGATAAGTCACAGAAGTCAGGGGCAGACCGAACTGTTGTCGGGCTATTTACTTACCCAATCCTTCAGGCTGCAGACATCATGCTCTATCAAGCACATCGAGTTCCGGTTGGGGAAGATCAGCGCCAACACATTGAACTAACACGCGATCTTGGTCAACGTTTTAACTCGCGATATGGCGAGACATTTGTAATACCAGAAGCGCACATCATGAAGAGCGCAGCGAAAATTAATGATCTTCAGGATCCTACGGCAAAGATGAGTAAGTCTTCAGCCTCTAGCGCCGGCGTTATCGACATACTTGATCCGACCGATATAAATGTGAAGAAGATTAAGAGCGCGGTAACCGATACCGGAAAAGAAGTAAAATTCGATGAGAAAAACAAGCCAGGAATTTCGAATCTGCTCTCAATACATTCTGCCCTCAGCGGCCGCACTATTGCAGAACTAGAAAATGAATTTGCTGGAAAGGGATATGGTGATTTCAAAGGAGCGGTCGCAGACGTGGTTACTTCCTATTTTGCACCCGTTCGCGAGAAGACACATGAATTACTTTCAGATGAATCAGCTCTATTGAAGATTCTCAATCAAGGAAGCCTCAAGGCTCGGGCTGTGGCATCAGTAACCTTACAGAAAGCGTACTCAGCGCTTGGATTAGTTCCTAATAGTAATTTTCCAAATAGTAATTAAGGTCGTTGCATCATGAAATTGAGAGCGCTGGTTTTAGCGCTAATAATTACTGTTTGCACAGCAAACATAAGTTACGCCGAAGAAGTTCAACCCAAAGTTGCCATTGCATATGACATCGGCTTTCTTGGTGACAACTCATTTAATGACTCGGTAAATGCTGCGCTAAGTGTTGCGAAGAAAAAATATAACCTTGTAGAGCCCTTTATCCGCGAGGTTCCCACTAATGGAACTGCAGTTGATCGGCTAACGCGTCTACGATTCCTCGCAAAAAGTGGTTACACACTGATTATCACCGTTGGGCCAAGTTATCGAGATACTGTTAAAAGAGTTTCGATGGAGTTTCCTGAAATTCAATTTGCCATGATTAATGATCGAACACTGGGACAGCTCAACATTTCAAATATTTACTTCAATGAAAACGATGGCGCTTATCTGGCGGGGGTCTTAGCTGCAACTACTTCCAAGCGAAAATCGGTGGGCTTTGTAGGAAGTGAGCCAGAACTGCTGGTGAGCTTCACAAAAGGAGTTAAAGACACTTCTTCAAAAGTTAAAGTCGTCAACATTCCTTTTCCAGATGAAATGAGCGCCTTAAAGAAGGCTCTGACGAGAGTGGACATTGCATATTCGACGTGGGATGGCGATGCCGCAGTTCTTACAACAATAATTGAGAACTTCAGTGGGAAAGTTCGACTCATTAGCGAAGCACCCGATCAATTTTTTGCTGCTCTACCGAGTGCTCAAAAAGTAATGATTGGTAAAGTTGAAAAAAATCTTGTTAAACCAATAGATCAACTTGTTGGTGCGGCTCTAGCAAGTCGTGCAATTATTGATGTGGTTGATGAAGCAAATGGCATATATGGCCGTGAGTACTCCGTTAAAAATGGTGGAGTTACTGTGAAAGTATTTTCCAACGCTGCTGGGGCACGAGCAGTCAGTTTGGCCATCTCTCGGATTCGTGCTGGCAAAGTTTCAACAAGACCTTGAGGGTTTCCACTCAAACTTTGAGATTTGCCACTTTTTCAACGGTTTTGAGGCGAAAGTTGCTCAATTCGTTATAAGCCGCGCGCAGAAAAGGTGAGTTTCGGTAGATAGGGTGCGCCTACAACGTTACCTATGGAATCCCCATAGGTCCCTCGGGAGGAAATACTTTGAAAAAGACAATTCGAATCGTCGCAGTACTTGCCGCTGCATCCCTCGCAGTAGCGGGCGCTGTAACTCCGGCCTCTGCAAAGACAACAAAGGCCTGCCTCGCTCTTGATACTGGTGGTGTTGATGACAAGTCATTCAACGCTTCAGCATGGGCCGGCGCACAAGCAGCTCAAGGATCTGGCACAACCGTTAAGTATTTGGTTGCACAGTCCGATGCTGATTACGCTCCAAATATTAAGAAGCTTGTAGATGAAGGCTGCAACATCGTTATTGGTGTTGGCTTCCTTATCGCAGGCGCAGTAGAAGAAGCTGCAAAGAAGTATCCAAAGACTAACTTCGCAATCGTGGATAGCGGCCCTGCAGGCGTTGCAAACCACAAAGCACTTCTATTCGCAACAAACCAATCTTCATTCCTCGCTGGATACTTGGCTGCTTCGTACACCAAGACTGGCGTGGTAGCTACATATGGTGGAATGAACTTCGGTGCTGTAACTGACTTCATGGATGGTTACGCAAAGGGAGTTGCCCACTACAACAAAGTTAAGAAGGCAAGCGTCAAGGTTCTCGGTTGGGATCCAGCCAAGAAAGATGGAACATTCGTAGGTAACTTCTCAGATTCTGCGAAGGCGCTACAGATTTCCAAGAACTTTGAACTCCAGAACGCGGATGTAATCTTCCCAGTTGCTGGTGGTCTCGGCGGCGCAACCGCTCAGAATGCAATGTCTTCAAAGAAGTCAGTAGTTATCTGGGTTGACTCAGACGGCGTAATTGCTGCTCCACAGTACAAGTCAGTACTTATTACTTCTGTACTTAAAGGCGTTGGAACTTCTGTAACTCAGGTCATCCGTGATCAGAAGAGCAACAAGTTCTCCAGCACTCCATATCTTGGAACCATCAAGAACAAGGGAACCGGACTTGCTCCGTTCTATGACTTCGATTCCAAGATCTCACAGAAGACTAAAGATGAACTCAAGCGAATCTCACTTGCAATCGCTGCAGGTTCATTGAAGATCTAAGTTAAGATCTAAAATTACGAAGTAAATTCGTAGCAGAACGGGCTGGATGGGAAACCATCTGGCCCGTTCTACAATAAGGTAATTAGACGTCGTTAAAGTTTTAAAGTTGAGCCAAAGGGGGCACAGTGTCCGTTGAACTGCGCGGCATCACTAAAACCTTTGGTTCGTTAATAGCTAATGATCACATTGATTTGAAAGTGAGCGATGGCCAGATTCACGCCATCCTCGGTGAAAATGGTGCCGGTAAATCAACCTTGATGAATATTCTCTACGGTCTGCTGGCCCCAGATTCGGGTGAGATCTTTGTTGATGGCAAGCCTGTCACGATTCATGAACCTAGCGATGCGCTCAGCGCAGGCATAGGTATGGTCCACCAACACTTTATGTTGATTCCAGTCTTTACTGTCGCTGAGAATATTGTTTTGGGGCACGAGAAAATTAAAGGACTAGGAACGCTCGATCTAGAAGAGGCGCGTAAAGCGATTATTGATATTGCCCACCGATTTAACTTTGAAATTGATCCAGATGCGGTAGTTGAAACGCTTCCAGTGGGAGTGCAGCAGCGGGTTGAAATTATCCGCGCACTTATCTATAACGCGAAAGTCATTATTCTTGATGAACCCTCGGCAGTCTTAACTCCCCAGGAAACTGATGAATTGCTCCGCGTAATGAAGGAGCTGCGCGAACAAGGCAAAGCCATTATTTTCATCACCCATAAACTTCGAGAAGTCCAGGAAGCTGCCGATGAAATTACCATCATTCGCCGTGGAAAAGTTGTCGGTCAAGCCAAACCCACTGCCTCCCAAGAAGAGTTGGCATCTCTCATGGTTGGTCGCCCAGTTGATCTCGATGTAAATAAAAAGAAATTTCAGCCGGGCAATGAAGTTCTTGCGATCAAGAACTTAAAAGTTTCAGATGTTACCGGTCGCGCACTTGTGAGCGATATTAATTTTGAAATTCGGGAAGGTGAAGTGCTTGCCATCGCAGGCGTTCAGGGCAATGGCCAGACTGAGTTAGCTCGAGCCATTATGAACCTCGAAGAATATGTAAGTGGATCAATCACTTTAGAAGGACATGAACTTGTCGGAAAAACCGTGCGCGATTCCCTGCACCGAGGAATCGCATATGTTCCTGAATCGCGTGAACTAGATGGCTTAATTGCGAGTTTCACAATCGCCGAAAATCTCATTCTTGATGTTTTTGATATCGCACCAAATGCAAAAGGACCGATGCTTGATCTGAATTTCATATCGGAAAACGCTGGAAAGCAAGTTAAAGAGTTTGATGTACGCATCCAGAACGTCACAGATGCGGTCTCATCTCTTTCGGGGGGAAATAAACAGAAAGTTGTCCTTGCTCGAGAACTATCTCGTCCGGTCCGTCTTCTTGTTGCGGCGCAACCAACTCGCGGCCTTGATGTTGGTTCCATTGAATTTGTACACGAAAGAATTTTGGCTGAACGCGATGCCGGTCGCGCAGTCTTACTCTTTAGTACTGAACTTGATGAAGTGATGGCTTTAGCTGATCGCATTGCCGTGATGTACAAAGGCTCCATCATCGACATCGTTTCGCCAGATATTTCACGAAGCGATCTCGGATTGTTAATGGCGGGCGTGAAAGGTAAGAGCGCATGAAGAAGCTAAACCTCAAGAGTTTTGTACTGCCATTCCTCTCTTTCTTCCTTGCAATATTTATTGGTGGATTGCTTATCGCATTTTCAGATCCCAATGTTCTGAAGTTGCGTGGTGACTTCCTTGAAATGCTCCGTGTTGGCGCAAATACAGCGTGGAGCGCATATGTCGCACTATTCCAAGGCGCAATTTATGACCCGAATCTGGCAGCTCAGGGAGGCGGGCAAGGCTTTTATCCGCTCTCTGAAACTCTCGTTGTGTCTGGTCCACTCATTCTTGCTGGTCTTGCTGTTGCACTCGCCTTTCGAGCAGGACTTTTCAATATCGGTGCGCAAGGTCAATTTATTTTTGGCGCAATAGGCGCTTCATACATTGGCTTCACCTTTGACTTGCCGCCGGTAATTCATGTCATCGCTGCACTTACCTTCGGAGTTGTCTTAGGCGGACTTTGGGGTGGAATTGCAGGTCTGTTGAAAGCAAAAACGGGTGCGCACGAAGTTATTGTCACAATCATGCTCAACTATGTTGCAGCAAATTTCATTCTCTGGCTTTTGAAAACTAAAGCATTTCTCCGTGAAGGACGGACAGATCCGATTGCACCAGAAGTTCTACCCAACGCACAACTTCCTCGATTCTTTGGTGAAGAGTTCCGAGTCAGTGCAGCAATCTTGATTGCGCTTATTTCTGCTTGGTTAGTAAGCGTCTTACTTGATCGCACGACTTGGGGTTATCAATTCAAAGCTGTCGGTGCTAATTCCACTGCCGCAAAGACTGCAGGTATGTCAGTTCCATTTGTAATGACTTCGGTCATGATTGTCTGTGGCGCAATCGCAGGATTGGGTGGAGCGGTCAATGTGCTCGGCGCCGAATATGCACTCACCACTGGAATTGCCGGCTCTTTTGGTTTTGATGCAATCACTGTTGCTCTTTTAGGTCGAGCCAAACCTCTCGGTGTTGTCCTTTCAGCATTCCTATTTGCAGGTTTGCGAGTTGGGGGACAGATGATGCAAGCGCGAACTGATACTCCGCTAGATCTCATTCTTATTGTTCAGGCTTTGATCATTCTCTTCATTGCTGCGCCTGCGCTAGTAAAGGGAATCTTCCGCTTAAAGAACGTGTCTGCTTCAACGGGCATGGCAGCTAAAGGTTGGAATGGATGATGAAGAAGATCTCCTCACTTTCTGCAGCCCAGATTCGCACCCGTCGAGGCATCATCACCCTAGGCATCTCGACGCTTCTAAGCGCTCTCGTTTTCGTAGTTCTACCAAAAGATCCCCAGAACACTTCCTTTGGCTTCCTTCTTGGTGGGGAGTGGGAGTTATTTAGACAGTGGGATGTTAATTCTCGAGTTGGAGCCGCGATCTTTGTCATCATTGCACTGGCATGCACAGCTTATGGATATCTCCGATTTGTAAAAGATAAAAAGTCCTTGGCATTTACTCTGCTCGGTGGCTTTAGTTTATTGATGGCATTTCTCTGTTGGGCTGGTAATGGAAAATTCATTCCTTTTACTGGAATTGTTGCCGGCGGACTTGTATTAGCTGTGCCTCTGATTTTTGGGGCGATGGCTGGAGTCATCTGCGAAAGATCTGGCGTTATCAATATTGCAATTGAAGGACAACTTCTTGCTGCAGCATTTGCGGCGGGAGTTGTGGCGAGCCTTACCAAGAACACGTGGTGGGGACTTTTGGTTGCTCCTATTGCTGGAGCTTTGATTTCTGTAATTCTGGCGACCTTTGCCATCAAATATCAGATTGATCAAGTCATTCTTGGATTCGTTATCAATGTTCTCGTTATAGGTATAACCGGTTTCTTCTACAAGAAATTACTAATCCCTTATCAAGAAACATGGAACACCGGTCCAATCCTTCAACCGATAAGAATTCCTTTACTTTCAAAGATTCCAATTATTGGACCAATTCTTTTCAATCAAACAATCATCGTTTACATGATGTATGCCGCAGTTGCGCTCACTCATTACTATTTATTTAAGACTCGTTGGGGATTACGTACTCGAGCTGTCGGTGAGCATCCCACGGCGGCCGATTCAGTCGGCATCAAAGTTAATGCCCTTCGTTTCAAGAACGTGATTCTCGCTGGTGCAGTTGCCGGTTTAGGTGGGGCATATTTCACAGTGGGAGCTGTAGGTGCATTTAGCAAAGAAATGACCGCCGGCAAAGGCTTTATCGCGCTAGCTGCGTTGATCTTCGGACGCTGGAGCCCGCTCGGTGCGGTAGCAGCAGCGCTGCTATTTGGCTTTGCTGACAATCTCCAAGTAGTTCTCTCCATCATCGGAACAGGAATACCTAGTGAGTTCTTGTTGATGGTCCCTTACATCGCAACAATTATTGCGGTCTCTGGTTTTGTTGGACGCGTTCGAGCTCCAGCCGCAGATGGAATTCCGTACTCTCGAGGCGGCTCACATTGATTGATTGGGAAGTACTGCGTCGCGAGGCAATTGCAGCGATGAAAAAATCTTATTCACCATACTCGAAATTTCCAGTTGGAGTTGCGGGATTAGTGAGCGATGGACGAATTGTCAGCGGTTGTAATGTGGAAAATGCTAGTTACGGTCTCACTTTGTGTGCTGAGTGCTCAATGATTTCAAATCTTGCAATGACGGGTGGGGGAAGAATTCTTGCCGTGGTCTGTGTTGATCAACACGGAGAATTACTCTCACCATGCGGGCGTTGTCGACAGCTTCTCTTCGAACACGGCGGAAGAGAGTTGCAATTACTAACTCCTGATGGCCCACAACCGATGTCAGTGATTTTGCCTTGGGGTTTCGGTCCTGAAGATCTTCCCAAGTAGAGTGAATTTGCAGAGAGAAAATCATGGCTGAAGCATTCGCCGCTGTTGAAATCATTGCAGCAAAACGTGATCGCCATGAACTCACTGATGCCCAGATAGATTGGGTAGTGGACGCCTACACTCGTGGGGTCGTTGCAGATGAACAGATGTCTGCGCTACTTATGGCAATTCTGCTCAACGGTATGAACGCTCGGGAAATCTCACGCTGGACAGATGCGATGATTAATAGTGGCGAGCGCATGTCGTGGTCTGCTTTAAGTGTTCCTACTGTTGATAAACATTCCACTGGCGGAGTTGGCGACAAAATTACGCTGCCACTTGCGCCTCTTGTTGCCGCATGTGGAGCTGCAGTCCCACAACTTTCTGGTCGCGGACTCGGCCATACTGGCGGAACCCTCGATAAATTAGAGGCAATTCCTGGTTGGCGTGCATCTCTATCAAACGCCGAAATGCTCAAAGTTCTCCAGGATGTTGGCGCGGTTATTTGTGCAGCGGGAGCGGGATTAGCTCCAGCGGATAAAAAACTTTATGCGCTTCGAGATGTCACCGCTACTGTGGAAGCGATTCCTCTCATTGCATCATCAATCATGTCCAAGAAGATTGCAGAAGGAACTAGTGCCTTAATCCTCGATGTAAAAACGGGAAGTGGCGCATTTATGTCAGATCCCAAACGTGCAGAAGAGTTAGCGCGCACAATGGTCTCACTCGGTACTCGAGCCGGAGTTAAGACTCGCGCGCTGGTGACAGCGATGGATGTTCCACTTGGACTCACTGCAGGTAACGCTCTTGAAGTTCGCGAATCAGTTGAGGTCTTAGCTGGTGGTGGCCCATCGGATGTTGTCGAATTAACAATTTTGCTTGCTCGCGAGATGCTCGATGCTGCTGGCGTAAAGAACGCAAAAGATCCAGCAATCGCACTTAAAGATGGAAGCGCAATGGATAAATGGCGCGCAATGATTTCTGCTCAAGGTGGCAACCCAGATGCTCCACTTCCAATTGCGCGCGAAAAAGAGATTGTTAAAGCAGAGAAGTCAGGAACAATTTCATCGCTGGATGCGCTTAAAGTGGGTGTGAGTGCATGGCGTTTAGGCGCTGGTCGCGAGAGACAAGGTGAGAAAGTTCAAGCTGGCGCAGGTATTGAAATTCATGCCAAACCTGGCGAAAAGATTGAAGAAGGTGCACCGCTCTTTACTCTCCATACAGATGAACCAGAAAGGTTTGCGCGAGCAAAAGAAGCGCTCAAAGGCGCAGTCGTTATCTCTGAAAGTGGGGCTATAGCTCCGCGTCTTCCGCTGGTAGTCGCGCGTATTGATTCTCATGACCTCACTTGATTTCACCCCAACACTTGATCAGATAAAGGCGCTTCCCAAAGCCTTATTGCACGATCATTTAGATGGTGGCCTGCGCCCTGAAACTATTATTGAAATCGCAGACGAAATTGGTTATGAGAAGTTACCTACAAAGGACCCTGAGAAATTAGCAGCATGGTTTGAAGAGTCTTGTAACTCTGGCTCCTTAGTTCGTTATCTCGAAACGTTTGACCACACCATTGCTGTTATGCAACGTCGAGAAGATCTCATCCGCGTTGCTCGTGAATGTGTTATTGATTTAGCGCGTGATGGAGTGGTCTATGCCGAAGTACGAGGGGCTCCAGAATTGTTTACCTCCCAAGGATTGAGTATCGACAAAGTTGTGGAAGCAACTCTTGAAGGTTATCGCCAAGGTATGGATATTGCCCGAGGTGAAGGAAATGAAATCCGAGTCGAATCAATTCTCTGTGCGCTCCGACAAAATCATCGTGATCGTGATGCTGCAAAGGCTGTGGTGAAGTATCGCGATAAGGGTGTCGTGGGTTTTGATATCGCAGGTCCGGAAGATGGTTATCCACCGACAAATCAGTTGCAGACTTTTGAATATCTACGTCGCGAGAATGCTCACT
>JACCEA012407493.1_pt1 | contig 13071 bp, 10 predicted proteins | sample 7449851 | NCBI WGS metagenome assembly JACCEA01 (sample SAMN15323453, study PRJNA562643) | freshwater metagenome | isolation source: river surface water | place: USA:Blue River Watershed | collected 2017-08-18 | reverse complement strand
CATCAGGTAAAAACCGTTCTAACATCATACGGTGAAAGCTTTTATCTGCTAAGAAATGAATCCTTTCACTTTCTAACAATCCAATTCTTCACATCGCCGTTGTCCAAGAATGGCCGCCTCATTCGCATCGATAATAGCCGGGTATTTTGCACAAGAACACGATGCAATGTTATTGGCCCGACATCGTTACAATACTCTCATCATAGGTATAGGAAAATGAAGCACCTGATGGAAGAGTGTTTGGTTGTGTGTTCGATTGCGATTGCTTTGATTTTGTCTTCTTTATCACCTTTTGATGCTTCTTTGAATCCCTTGTCAGCAGCGTTCAACTGGAATCATCATCAATTAGCGAGTCCACTGTAGAAATACTCGACGTGGCTGACAAAGAAACGTTCTAACAGGATATTAAAAAATAGACAAGACGTGTATTGGTGTTAAAGAATTTAAATTACAGTCATAATTATAATCGATATCTCATTAACACTTTAGAAATCTAACTATTCTTTTTGAATAATTGTCTAAGGAATTCTACCGCTTGTTGTAATATACATTTCAAATCATATGTCCAATCCTTACGATGATTTGAAATCTTTACTTCTGGATGATTAAACATTATTAAATCTTTAATAATAACATCGCGCGTTTCTATTGGAGGATATTCTGTTAATTCCAATATCACTAGCAATAAATTCCGGTATTTCACAAGAATATCATTCGAATTCCATAAGTTAATATTAATTGCACAATCTACATTTACATGTAACATGGCATGACGAAAGTGTAACAAACCTTCACTCCATTTATCATTCAATGAATGTATTAACATTGTAAATTTAGGATTACCTACTGTTGTTTGACAGCGATGACACATCCAATCAAGCAATACACGCTTACATGAATTTAACGTCATAATTGTCAGTTTGGAACGAACCAATCGTGTAGTACCGAATTCATTCCCATGTTCATCAAAGGTAGCGTTCTTTACTTCATCAGGCAATACACGGCTTACCAATGTGTTTATACGATAATGTAGGAGTAGAGGATACATCATTAGATTTGATAATACTAATTCACAAATGGTTTTATAATGTTGTTCCCAATATAGCCAAAAATACAATTGATAGACAATAATGCAACTTACATGTCCACATCGTTTACTTTGTACATGTATCCATGAGATGATATCTTGTGTTAGGTTTTCATAAGTGGTTTTGAGTTTAATTATTTGTTGACATGCATCAATCTGTTGGAGAGTAAGATATGGGACATAGTGATGAGTACAAACTTCTTCTATTAGCTTAATTAAGCGATTCTTCCATTCTTGAGTAGTAATCTGTTGCAACATAAATTATTATTGGATTGGATGAATACTACCTAATTCAACTCACCAATTGCTCATCTTCAGGTAGGAGATCTAGAACGACGCCATTGACTTTGTGTTCGTGAATGTCAAATTCTCTAAAGGCAGCTCTCACAGCATTTGCTTGTGTCAGTGCATTTGGATCAACTCTTCCTTCATTACATCCAGTTATACCACTTATGTCCTGTTTGTGATATCCACCAACAGTTGTAGGATTCTCCTGTTGGGATTGTGGTTGCAGTTGAGGAATAATAATAGTGTTCAAAGATCCAAGCAAACCTTGAAATTGGCGTTCACTTTCTAAAAATAACAAACTTGAAGAAGGTGTCATCCAATGTTGTAAGACAACTTTGAGTGCCTCGAAGGCCACATGGCTAGAAGTGGTCCTAGCCATGGCCTGGTATGAAACACATAGGTAGCGGAATTGAAACTAAAGAGCCCATATAATGGATTTGGCCTTTTGTGCTTTTTGACTTGGCTGGGCGGGACAATTTGACCCTATTGTACTATTGGGGAATATGTCCGATTGTTCGTTAGTCCCAAACCGTCGTTTTTGGTATTGATCAGCAAAATTCTTAGAAAAGCAGAAGTTTCTTTTTCATTTGTCAAATTACAATTTAAATTATTCCGAGTTGGATCGGATTTGCTTCCTGAACCACAATGTCATATGATAATGATGATGATCGTATGATTTTTATGTGGGTACTAATGGGACTCGGTTTATCCTGCAGTTTCTATGTTGTCGCCATGTTACTCAAATTTGGTACCATGAAATCATCATTTACATTTTTGCTATTCTTTTTGGAATTGTCACTAATTGGTGAACAAATTACTGCTATACCCTATATCTTCACTTATAATAGTTCATTTTGTACTGTAATAGCATTTTTTGCATCCTATTTTGGAATGATGAATATTGTATTAGTTGGTTTATTAATTGCGGCACATCGCTTAACATTATTTAATAATACACTACGATTTCGTAGGAAAATTGTAAAATATGGACCAGAAATTTCATTAATTTTTCCATTGATAACTTTAATACCATTTGCTAGAGATATTTATGACCATCATCGCTTACCATGGTGTTTTGCGAAACCACATGAAGAAATTGCTTGGATGATGGGAGTTTACTACGGTTGGATTGGATTGCTCTTATTTTTAAGCTTCATTAATATTTTTGCTTTAACCGTACGAGTGTGCATTATAGCACCTGATTTAGCACGTCGTTTCTTTTCGTCCGTTGGAATGTGTGCTTTTGCCTCAATATTTTCGTGGATACCACGCTTCCTGATTTTAGTTTCTGGAAATACCAATATGTATGGTGTAGTATGTCCATTATATTTTCAATCGGTATTAGTTGGTATAATATTTTACTTTGATCAAAAATCATTAGAAAGTAATGAAAGGCATTATTCTACAAATGCACCTGTAAATTTTCGTGCTAGTAATTCTTCAGCTTTTTCGTGGGAAGTCGGTGAATTGATAGAAGAACTTTCTATCGCAGGTCTGATTGATCTCGAAAATTATGAAAATTCTCGAGGAAGACCAACCTACCTTGATGATGAATATGTCAAGAAAGATGCAGTGTCCACTTCTAATGTATTGCATGACGACGAAAAGCAACAGAAGGTAGAGGAACAGGAAAAACAAGAGGATCAAGCCTAATTGGATAGCTTATGATATATGTCACTGAAAATAGTTTTTTTGTTTAATTTTCTTTCTCATGGATCTCATGACTCATTTTGCTCTTTGTAAATGTCCAGGAGGCATGACCACATGTAATATGATTTTAAAAATCATTGATGTTTGATGGATAGTAGTTTTTTTAGTATGGTAACCTTTCCCTGATATGTTCCAACTATGTACGTTGTGTGTTGTGTGTATATCGTGATGGTGTTTGTAAATTAATAATGGTTTTGATCATCATCGGCCTCATCAAAACTTTTCAGCTTTCCTAATTAAGTATAGTTTGTGTGGTTAGTTCTCAGAGTTCCCCGCGCGCCATGACAGCAATGATGTCAAGGCAAAAACAAATAAATCTTAATTCACTAAAAATAGTATTGTTAATATGACAGATAACAGCGCATCCGAAAGTATTCCTTTGGTTTTGACCTCTGTAGAAGCAACCACAGTGAAACAACCTAAAACTGAACCATTTATTTATGCATACGATCAATCCTTCGTCCCATTATCATTCGAAAATAACATAATCCACATGAATTGCATTCCTGTGAAAGATGGATGGTATCATCGCTTAGTTTCAAATGAGTTAGAGGAACCAATTGCTGCGGTTGTTGTATCAGAAGGACCAGGATGGGGATGGTCTACAATTTATCAGCACCGTTTATGGGGTAATGACTTATCACCTGGCATTACCCAAAAAGATATGAAACATCGAATGATGTATGACAGTGAATTGATTCGTTTCTTAGTTGATAAAGACTACCAACGTATGATGCTAGAACGCTTTTTACCAGGTGAAGAGATTTATCCTATGGATGTTCGCAAATGGGTAGAACCCATACGCGTTCCAGTTTCTATTAACATGGAAAGCTTAGATCGTCAGAACGATCGACTTTGGAAGCTATTACCATTAATTACTCATTTACTAGGATGGAAAACTGTTGAACAAAGCTCAACATTATGTGGTCCTAGATTGCCAGGATGCATGTATGGATTCTATCAACTAGAAGTGGATGTTGTTCCACGTGGAAAGCCATTTCGTATTACTCGAGTTAATTGTGAACTAGATGGCTTCGAAGCTGTAGAGTTATTAGATTTGAATACTTATACAACAGCATAAGTTTGTAGATTAAAGTTTGAATCAGTTCCGCCAAATGCTTATATATCTCCTAAATGTTTCATCAAAATTAGGCGATAATCGGTAATCTCTTTAGTACCAAGACTAATGATGAGGTTGGACACATAGGTACATCGTGAGTAGGTGCTAAAAGCATAGCATTAGTTGCTAAGAAATTTAACAGTACTGTTTTAATTGAATGAGTTCCATAAATACACAGCTGTTCAAGAGGGACTACATTACCAATATTATATTTACAACAAATCGCCAACTATTCATAGTTCAGAATTCTTCTTAGCAAGCAACGAAAGAATTTCATCCATCTTGCCTTCTAGCGCATCGAATCTTTCTTGTGATGCAAGTTTCCAATCTTTTAAGTCTTTTAATGCAGCAAAGACTTCTATATTCATTGGATTCAGAACAACTTTCCCATCATTATCATGTTTTCCGGTGTTACTATCTGAAAACACCGTCATAGCAACTCCACTTTCGCAATTCTCCGTATTTTCTTCATTGACGGATTGGTCAGTCATCTGAAACTGTTTCATATTTATTTCTTGTAGGACATTGGGAACAGCATGTAATTCATATTTTAATATACAACAATAATAAAAATACTTGTAAATTGCATTTAATATGGAAATTCCGGATAATATGACAGAAAATAAACCAACTGGTGTGGTTTGTTCCATATAAACCATATTGATAGTTTGTAATATTAATTGAGGTGCACTTTCAAGAAATGTCTCTCGCACTGTCATAAGATTGAATTCGTCAACATCGAGTAAACATTTATTAGAATCTGCACCCCATTCATTACTACCAGTCCAGTAATAAAACCAGGTATTGTTCAAATCCACAACACAGTTTAATCTTGTAGAATGTAAAAAGAATGCAATTCCCATCATGGGTATCATCCATACAAGATTAAAGATAAAGAAAGGAGCACATAGTACAGTCATCAATAAGAGTTTCCCCAAGTTATCTATTTTTTTAAATAAATTCCAAATACCATTGGGAATATGGCACAAGTGGAAATACGGCAAATATCCTCGTTTCCACATGTCATAAATGATGTACATCAATGGATGTAGATACAACACCCAACACATTGCAAATAATGAGACATGGTAGAATTCTGCAGTAATCAAGAACAATAAATCCGATAATACATCCAAAAAGGGTAGAGTAGTTGTGACAAGAAGTTCGAGAGTGAAAATCCAAGGAAGCGACTTCCAAGATGATGAATTCAAACGCCATTGCATCTTTCGTGCCACCACAATAGCTGCACCAACGTAACTTAGTACATGTACAAGAACTACCATAGCAATTATACCTACGGATGCATTGAGCCATACACCATCGCAATTAAATATATTTAAGTATGGATACGAGCAAGTGTTAACACATTCCCAAGAGCCATAACTGACTCCATATAAATTTGGCAAATAGCCTATCGGACAGGTTTTACAATATTTCATGTTGTAGCCTGAGCCATAAGTTTTGCCTTCACAAGAAGAACATTGGTTGTCAGTTGTGAATCCTGCGCCAGGAAAGCATTGGTCTGATGTCAACCAGGTTCCACCAAGATTGTTCGATTGTTGGTTCACATACAATTGACCACATATCACAGTTTGCGTAGTACCAACAATGTAAACGTCATTACATTCATATTGAAGTGGTTGATAAATCCATGATTGACCATAATCCATGGAAGCATATGTTCTGGTACTGTATTGTGTGCTATTTGGCGATGACCCCATGTAGCCATCTACAAATAGGATACCATACTGACCTGTTATACCAATAGACATAATCGCAGTTCCAATCCACGAAGACGTAAATGGTACAGTTAACACTACATTCCATGAGACCCCACCATCACTGGAGCGATACAATTGTCCAGTTGAGAGTTGTACAAAGAGATATCGCAGTAATGCGTCACCCGAAAAGGCACTCACATATGCATTAGTGCCACTAGTGAACAACCGAGTCCAAGAGATGCCAAAATCATAAGATGCCCAAATGCCACTGTTGATGCTACCCGAATAACTTGTATACACAATCAACTTTTGATTGCTTATAATATTGAATAGCCCAACGCTGACATTCGAGGGAATCGGACTGTGACGAATTATCCAAGATTCACCGGCGTTGGTTGATGTATAAATAACTGTCCCATTACTGGTAGCAAGATAACTACCAGTGTTATCACTAGCAACTTGACAGTATCGCAAACACTGCTGTTGTAACTGCTTCCACGATTGTCCATAATTCGTAGATCTGTACAAACTAGAATAACCCGACACAATTTGGTACTTTCCACTACCATCTCTGGCAATGCTGCTTACCCCATTGTTGGGATTCAAAGCAATACCGAAATCTTTCCCATAATTATTTGAATAGAGAAGACCAGAAGGGCTGATTATAGATTGTTGCTTTCCTGTGCTGTCGGTCGCAATGCGACTCCCTAAACAGGTAACAATATGCATACCAGTAAAAACATAGAGAAGCCAAATATACAACATTTCGATTGACAACAATGAACTAATTTTACTATTTTAGCAGTTGAAATAATTTGAAATTGACCCCGGATCTTGTGTGCCATTACATTAGTTAGTACACAATACTCCGAAGTTACGTGTGATAAGACAGAGGATTCAACGATATTACAACTCCTCTGTTACCACTTCTTGTTATTTACACAACAAGACACGGATAATGATTATCTATGTTTTCTTGCCTCGAAACGGCTGAAGAGAACAAATGCTCGCTCCGCCCAAAAAATATCTCAATTCCATATTTGGTATGGCTAGTTGTGGATCAAACAAAACAGCGAGCACGATATATTGCACAAGTTGGAGCTGGGTTATCACCAGAAGATGATGGTCCTCCCAATTTTTGGTTCGATACATTTGTCAAGGATATGGTGACGAAACGACAAGATTGCAGCGATTTATTGAAATCTGGAAGTTTCAATGCTCTAGCAGAAGATATCACCCCCAATCTAACATTATCAAGCAAAACTGATGAGTGGCCTGGACATTCTCGTGATCATGAATTAACGAAACCTTTAGTTATTGAAAGATATAGAAAGGAAAATATTGCCAACTTTCGTGAGAGTTGCTCTTATATTACGACAAGAAAAATGACTGTACAAGGTGCTAATGAAGTCTGGTTCGATCAAATGTTTACTGTACAAGATTATATATATGAACTTGATGTTGCTGCGGATTTGATATTTATTGGAGTTCAACTTCGTAACCATTTTACAAAGATACGTGAGGGTTCTTCCGAGGGAGAGAACAACAAAAGTATTTTTGATTCGGATTGCAATCAATTATTTTCCATGACCTCAACACCAGACCTTTTTCAACAATTTGTTGTTGCCAAACGATTGATAATGGGGTGCTTATGGACCAGCGGATAGTCTTGCTAGACATCGTATGGATCAATTAGCAATTTATTTCCATCAATATGTCACAACTCATCATTTATCAGAATCACAAATGCTTGCTGATTCTAATCAAGATATTGCATCCGTTGATAAAATTGATAATCATATTCATTTAGCTGCTGCTATGATATCAGATGAATTATTACAAGAATTACAAGCTGCATTAAAAGAAACCAATGATTTAAAAATTAAACATTTTTTAAATGAAATTGGTAATGTCAATGTTAATACTGCGGTCGTACATCAAAACGATACTTTCAAACGTTTTGATCGATTTGATCGTATTCATTATTAGGACATGCCGAAGTTAGAAATGCTGTTTTGAAACATTTTTCAGAATCCGTTTCTTCAGGAGCATCAGGAGGAGGCAAACCACGCAAAGGATATTATTTGAAGAATATGACAAATCGCATGAATGAAAGATTTAAACGTAATAATCAATATGCTGAAGTACGCATTTCTTTGAATAGTAGTGATAAACTTCGTTCGGAAGCATCTTGGCGAGAATTAGCAGAGTGGGATGAAGGTATTGTCAAGGATGATATTCGTATCAGTTATTTGGTACAAATTACTCGCGAACCCAAATGTACAATGAATAAACTATTCTCCAAATTGCATAAAGTATTTGACTTTGCGGTAGAATGTTTGGAAACAGCTAATAGTGATGATGCAGTGTACAAGTTTTTGATGGAGCGCATCAATGGTATTGATGTTGTTGGCGATGAATCTTCCAATGATGTTGGTATATCCAGTCTATCTCGCGGGAATGATGACAATACCTTGGCTGATTATGATATGTTTGCGTACTATACTTACTTGGGTGTTGCCAAGTTGAATGCTATTTTGGATAAGAAACCATTTCCAGGAGCCGCTGCGAAGAAGCGCTTCGAATTCAGACCACACAGTGGTGAAGCAGGTCGTATTGACCATCTCGTTACCGCATACTTACTTGCGGATGGTATTAATCATGGTATCAATTTAAAGAATAGTGATGCTCTACAATACTTGTACTACTTAAGTCAAGTATCAATGAGTATGTCGCCCATTTGTAATGATAATTTATTTTTACATTTAAAAGAAAACCCAATGAATTTATTTTATCAACGTGGTTTATTTGTGACATTAAGTACAGATGACCCATTGTTTTTCCACCGTTCCGAAGATCCATTACAAGAAGAGTATTCCGTAGCAGCAAATGCATTTGGATTAAATATGATTGCATTATGTGAAATTGCTAATAATAGTGTGCTCATCAGTAATGACCAATCTATTGTTCATAAACGTCATTTACAAAAGACTAGTCGTGGTATTTTCATATTAGATGTTTGGGAACAAGAAATGAAATTAATTGATGCATTAAGAAAATTAAAATAAGATATTCCGTGGTATATTATAATAGATTTTGGTACGTTTGATTGGAAATATAGTTTAGCATTATTGTTTGTTTTGTGTGCTTCGTTGCTCATAAAATCATATCAGATCGGTGAAATTATTTTTTTCTCTTACAATTGTAGTAGTGTGGTTGTGGTTTCACTGAAGAGTTGTTGAATACTTCTACAAAAGCAATTTTCATTAATGATTATTAAATTATTTAATAAAAATTTTTACAGAATTGAATCGATTAGCTATAACTACCAACAAAAAATCCCACAACGATACTCACTTCACTTCTTTTGAAACAACAATGCTAAAATACGTGGCACTTTAATACCATTATACACACTATTGGCAGATAATTTACTATCATCATCAAAGAATTCTTCCATGCGCAATAATTGTAAACCATGCTTTTCAGCACTATGAATAAAATCACTCATATGATGAACAAAACAACGTACAATGGTGGTACCATCACTACCATCCATCTTACCTCCACTTCCTTCCGCATCAAATCTTGCTTTTGTGCCAAGATATTGCTTGATTGGATGAAGTTCACCAAGGTATACCAATCCACCGCGTTTTAAGAACCGAGCTGATTCAGCAAAAATATGATCTAAATTTTCAATATGTTCTAATACAAGACTATAAGCAATTAAATCAAATGCGTGATGTTCATGTGTTAAAAAACTTTCCCACTGTTGAGTAATATCACCAAGACAAAAATATGTCGATGGATGGGTAATGAAACGTTGCTTTGCAATCGCTAACATTTCTGGTGAGAGATCTATACCAGTATGATGGAATCGAGCTCCGTCGGCATAAGGTAATGTCGTCACAGTGGTAATGAACTCATCACTCAGGAAATATGCTGAATTCTTACCTGTACCACAACCAACCTCTAATATATTTAGAAGTGGTGGTAAATCTAATTTATTATCTTTACCTAACTGAATGGTTTCGTTAATGATACGCCGTAATGCTTCACCTTCTAAATCTCTTGTAGGATTGACTCCTGTATCATACACTGGAGCCCAACGATTATAATCATCACGTACTTGTTGACGTACTGCATCCACTGCTAACTCATCACTGTTATTGCTCTCTGCTGCTTCTTCGGGGATACTGGAGGTGGGCTTCTTTGCATCAATAGGGCATATACATAAGATTAATGTGATTGGTGGACGGAGTATGTTGGCAACGAGTTCCGTGTCAGGCAATTGATCGATGCGTTTTCCATTTCCTGGGTTTGATAACCTCATCTGTTTGCTCAAACATTGCGCTTTCTCTGCAAGATTCTCTTTGAATTGAAGAATGGTGGTTTGTGGAGTAAATTCAATATTAATTCGCGGATAACCATTCGTGGTCATAACCTTGACTTCCACAACAGATTTCTCACTTGTACTTTGTTCGTGAAATTCCATTTTTTGCAGCTACTGAATGATGGTGGCGTGAAAACAAATGAACTGGGGCGATAAGTTGATTCACAACACAAGCAAAAGACAAAAAGAAAGCAAGAGCAGATGCGCCGGCCCAGCCAAGAAAGATTAACAGGAATAAAAGGTAACCCAATAGGAATAACTTTCTAGTTTTCCATGCTTTTTCGTGGAATTCTCACAGCTTCAACATCTTTGATGACCGGGAGTGGTTTTGTGCGAAAGAGAGTGAAATCAATTGAAACGATTTAATTTAATTCATTTTAATTTATTGTGGGCTTAAGTCTATTCTTTATCCACTATCTTTTTAAGTAAGGTAAGTCTCTTCCTCATGTTAGTTCTTTGTGTGAAGTTGCTAGCACTTGAACGAATTTTTTTACCCATCAAATTTTAATTTCTAACGTCGTTTCTCTTTCGCACTATTGTTATTAGAATGTTGACTATTGCTGTCACTCTCTTTTTATCCTTTGCAGTTTTTGCATCGGCATTGAATAATGACAATCTTCTTGTCAAGACCACTCAAGGTTTGATTCAAGGTCACTTCAATGAAGCTGGAGTCCGTGAATGGCGTGGTATTCCATATGCTCAACCACCAGTTGGTGAATTGCGTTGGGAATATCCATTACCAGCCAAGTCCTTTGACTCTGTCTACCAAGCTAATTTCAATGCTGCTGGTTGCCCACAACATTGCAATTTGCCACCAGGAAATTGTCCTGAATGGGGAACATCCGAAGATTGTCTCTATCTTTCGGTTTTTGCTCCAACTGAACCTTCAAAGAATCCTGCTGGATATCCTGTATTCTTCTGGATTCACGGTGGTGCCTTTGAACAAGGTCTTGGTAACTGTGCTTTGTATAACGGTACTAACTTTGCTCAAAAGGATATTGTCACCGTCGTGATCAACTATCGTCTCGGTGCATTGGGTTTCCTTGCTGCTTCTAACATGAAGGGTAACTATGGTTTCATGGATCAACGCTTAGCTCTTGAATGGACTAAGGCTAATATTGCTGGTTTTGGTGGTAATCCTAACCACATTACCATTGGTGGTCAATCCGCTGGTGCTATGTCTGTCGGCTCTCACCTTGTCTCTCCAAACTCCAAGGGACTTTTCGAGCATTCTATCATGGAATCGAACCCATTGGGTTTACCATTCCATACTCGTGAATCTGCTTCTACCAATGCTGATGATGTCTTTGCTTACTTAGGCTGTGCATCGAACGATGTCGCTTGTATGAAGACTAAGTCTGTTGATGAAGTTCTTGATGCACAAGATCATGCCATCAAGCTTGACTTCAGCACCTTGTTGCTTAACTTCTTACCATTCGCTCCAATGGTTGAACCAGGTGGGGAAATTCCTGTCCAACCATTTGATGGTTTACGCGATGGTGCTTTCCCACCACAACCAATGTTACAAGGTTCAGTGTTTGATGAAGGACAACTCTTTGTCTTTGAACTTTTCACTAAACCACTTGGTAAAGTTGCTTATGAAGGTATTATTCCTGCTGTTTTTGGTGCTAAGAAAGCTCTTGCTATCTTAGAGAAGTATCCATTTGATTTAATCCCTGGTAATACTGATGGACGTGAAGTATTGAATGTTCTTGCAACTGATTTACTCTTCTATTGCCCATTGAGAAACTCTACTCGTGGATATCAACGCAGTTATGATACATCTGTGATGCCAACATACACTTACCGCTTCAAGCATGTTGAATCCTTTGATTGCTGGGGTGCAAATTACACTTTCTGTGTTGGTTATGTATGCCATGGATCAGAATTACCATTTGTATTCAATGTATTCAATGATGGTGTTTCTGTCTATTATGAACCAAATGCGGATGAAAAGGCATTAACAATTGATATTGCTAATGCTTGGTCTAATTTTATTACTCATGGTAATCCTAACATGGGTTTAAGTATTCCAAAGAATTATCCTTTATATAAAACTGATAGTGATATGTTACTTGTATTAGATGAACCTGATTCTTCTATTGATACACATGTACGTACACTCTATTGTGATTTATGGGATAAGTTGGGTTATTTCTATTAAATTAAAGTAAATTATAATATAAAGAGTATTCTTTAGTTCAAAGTAAAAGAGAAATTGTATGAGAGTGTTTTCCACATACACTCCTCCATCCTCCCAAGACACACAGTTAGTAGTTATTTTTTGCTTCTTTTAAGTTTATAATTTAATATTTTCATTGTAGTTTTATTTTTGTTGGAATATATTTATTTTGCTTTAGAGAAATAATATGAGTACGGGAGAGTAATTTCTTTTCTTCCATACGTATTGTTTTCACTTTGGTGTGATGAATGTGGACTAATGAAAAAGAAACGAAATGAATAAGAATAATACTTTTTATTGTTGTGTAATTTTTGTCTATATATCATTGAGAAGAATGAATGTTATGTGATTGTAATCGTGTACAGCTCTGCAGATTGTTAGTTGTATTTACAGTTATAGTAGTCTTTCATTCTCCTTTAAAAAAAAATAATAGACAACACAATCAACTGACCATGATGTTTTCTTCTAGTCCGTGATCTTGAACATGGATGGAATTTTTGCAATTTGCACATCACTTCTGTGATACTCCAAAGATTTTTATTTTACACAGATCGAAAATGGGAACGATTT